>OLWE01000319.1_pt1 | contig 32316 bp, 28 predicted proteins | sample 1673591 | NCBI WGS metagenome assembly OLWE01 (sample SAMEA103958116, study PRJEB25191) | human gut metagenome | biome: human-associated habitat [ENVO:00009003]; feature: intestine environment [ENVO:2100002]; material: feces | place: Germany | collected 2013/2015 | reverse complement strand
AATAATGAATCCATTCTTATCTTATGTTTACTTTCTTGTATTTTTGATTGCTTGCCGTAGGATTATCCGGATTAGTCATCTGCAAATATCCTGCTGCGACAAGGGAGGTGATGTATTTGGCTATATTTTTTGTATGATAGACAACACCGGCTCTTTCCAAAATTTCCCTACTTGTTCTTGGCACGCTACAGAAGTTTACTATGTCCTTTTGTTTTTTAGACAATGACACTCTTTTAGTGTCAGAGTGTCTAAGTTTAGTGTCATGGTCGATGTCAGAGTCACCATTAAAAGTGTCAGAGTCAGAGCTAAAAGTGTCATGGTTGATGATTACTTCTTAAACAAATCAGAATGGGTTCCAGTATCAAGCAAACATAGAATTAACTCATCATTATCATACTTCCATACCAAAACCCAATCAGGAAGAATATGACAATCATTCCATCCTTCATAATTTCCATGCAAAGGATGATTCTTATACATAACTAAGCTTCCAGATAGTTCATCATATCCTCCAATGTATCGAAGTTCTTGACATTCCCCTCCTTTACATTGAGAATAGCCTTATCTAACTCTGATTGTAACTTTTTCTTTTGTAATGTTGCATTCATAATACGATTAAACAATTAAGTTTGATACATTTATTCAGAATAAGGCGTTCTCATATGCTCATGCTTCCATTGCTCAATAGTTTCTTCATCTATCAAGCCCTTATCCCACACAATGCATTTGCGGCATCTATCGCTTTTTGCGCAAAATAGCGACTATCTGTTGGCATACCATTATCCTTTTATCTAGCATAGCATCACCCCTTCCTCTTCTACATTATTATAAAAAGGACTGCCCTTTTTACTATTCCAATCCTTCATCGAATACACAATCGGATGAATCATCTGATTGATTTGCCATCCCAATTCCCAAAGAGGATAGGTGTAATTATCATGATCCTGCTCATCTATCTTATCCTTGTTCAGAAGCACAAGGATGTCCCAGTCGGAATCTGCTTTAGCATCCCTTCTAGCCCTTGACCCGAAAAGGATAACCTTGGCATCTTTCGGCATAATCGACTCCGCTTTCTTCTGAATCGACTTGAGTACCTCATGTTCAAGATGTTCCCTTGTTATTGTCGTCATAACACTATCATTTAAATTACACCGCAAAAATACGAAAAAGAATTGAAACTAACAAATATTCTGAGAGATATTTGCATTTATTCTTTCCTCTTTACCCAAACCTTATGGCTGCCGCGGCCTAGTGAATCTATCGGCGAAGTCTTGTCATTTGTCAGCTCCTTCAGTTCCATAGAGGCGGAAGTACGGCTCAGGTTGTTGATGGAGGCATAATCGCCTAGGGTGAGGACTCCGTTCTTCTCTATCATCTCCAGGGCACGGGCGATGCGCTCTTCCCTGGAATACAGCTGCTTACGGATAACCTTTACACCACCCATATCACGCTCCAGGTCACGATCGGTTTCACGCTTCACCTCCTTGATAAACTCAGGAGACGCCTTGAAGTTGATGTCTTTCACTCCCACCTTGCGGTACGTCATCTTATCATCTGGATTCAGAATTTCCCTAGGCTTATCGTCCTCGAAAGCGAGGGAGAGGGAGAAGGTGCCGAAACCTTCTAGATTCACGTTGTACCCCATGGAGAGCATATCTACCAGCATATCAACCACATCGGTCAATACAGCCTCCGTGATACTTTCCGAAATACCGCGATGGTAATGCTGCATCATCCTGACGAACTCTTTTCGGGATAGTGTCCGGTTGGTCACCATCTTGGGATAAACTCTGCGCTTGCCATCATAGCGCATATCCCCCATTTCCTGCAATTTGTACTTAGCCATATCAGTTTCCTTTCCTATTTTAGTTTATTAGTATTTCTTATTGCAACAGCCTTTACATCCTATAGTATTTATTGTTATACTTAAGAAGAAAAGACCACAAACCTAGGAGGAAAAGTATTTAATCCTAGGAGAAATCTCCGTTCATAGACACTGAACCGACATTCAAAGTCTATGGACCGCCGTTCAAAGACACTGAACGGACATTCAATGTTTATGAACGAAGATTTCTACTATGCAAAGATACAACTTTATCCTATATTAAACAAGACTTTTCCTGAATATCTTCACTTTTCCATTCATAATTCTTCGTTTTTTGGCCCTATTTCTTTGCGTATCCCAAATAATTGTGCTAACTTTGTAGTCAGATTGCAGGCCAAAGGATTGCAAACCAAAGGTCAAAGGATTGCAAGCAAAAGGCTAAAGGATTGCAAGCCAAAGAAAAAGACTAAGATTAGACATTCTTATGAGTATGAAGATATTAGCAACCAGCGACTGGCACCTGGGCAACCTGTTTCACGGCAACGACCGTCTGCCGGAACACAAGCATTTCCTGAAATGGCTCCAGGAACAGATCGCTGAACAAAAGCCCGATGCTCTCCTCATAGCAGGAGACATCTTTGATAACGGAAATCCATCGGCAGCGGCACAGACCGTTTATTACGAGTTTCTTGCCGATGCCACCCAACTGTGCCCGAACATGCAGGTCATCATCACCGCCGGCAACCACGATTCCGCCAGCCGACTGGAGGCTCCCCGTCCGCTGCTCACCCGATACCACGTGGAAATAAGAGGAAACGTAAGGAAAATCTGGAAGCAGGGAGAAAGCGAGGACGATGATAAGACCGGCGGACATTGGCTCTATTCCTTCGATGACCTCATCATCCCCGTAACCAACGAGGAAGGAGAAGAAGTCATCATCCTCGCCGTACCTTTCCTAAGAAGCGATGTGGTACAGAACGCCAGCTACTCGCAGGGAGTCAACGACTTTCTGAGAGAACTGACGGCTGAGACTCGAAAGAAATACCCGGGCAGGAAGTACATCATGATGGCACACATGTACGCCAAGGGTTCGGATATCGCCAAAAAGGATGCGAGCGAGAAAATCATCATCGGCGGACAGGAGGAAGTGGACCTGGAAGGATGGAACGACCATCCCGACTATATGACTTGCGGACACATCCACAAACGGCAACATATCTGGAACACCAACTGGGCAAGATATACGGGAAGTATCCTCCCGATGTCGTTTGCTGAGAAAGACTACACCCACGGCATCGACCTCATCACCATAGAACACGGAGAAGAGGAGGAAGGAAAGGAAACCGGCAAGAGTCAGGAATGGAAAGTAGATTTTCTGGAATACAAGCCTCAGCACGCCCTCCGCATCCTGCCCGAAGATGAGGAAGAGCTGACCTTCAAGAAATGGCAGAAGCTCATCAATTCTGAACTCTCGGAGAGAACTGACGGCGAACTGAGCGACCACTTCGACTACGTGATGCTGAAGGTGAAACAGGAGAAACTGACCAGCGATGACATCAAGGAACTGGAGAAACTCGTCAACGAAAAGGATGCCGTGCTCTGCAAAATCCAGCGCATCATCCCACAACTGGACCTCTCCACCATCCAGGGTTCCCAGCACATCACCAGCATAGAAGACATCATCAACCGTCCTCCGCTCGACACGCTGAAGGAAGCCTTCGCCATCAGGCACAACGCTCCGATGAACGAAAGACAGGAGAAAATGTTATCCGATTTATTAACGACATCATCATTATGAAATTCCTACAACTCGAAATACTCAACCTCGCTTCGCTTGACAAACAGGGAGGCGAGGTCATCAACTTTGAAGAAGGTGCCTTAGGCGAGAGTACCATCTTCAGCATCGTAGGTCCGACGGGAAGTGGCAAGTCTACCCTACTCGATGCCATCTGTCTGGCTCTCTACAACCGCGCCCCTCGCTACCCCAGGAAGAAAGGCGACAAGAACCAGAACATCGAGATTTTCGGAGCTACCGATGCCAGCGAAAGTAACCGTCTGGCTCCTACCGACAGCCGAAACATCCTGACACGTGGCAAGAAGGAAGGTTACAGCAAACTCACCTTCCTTGCCAACAACGGCAGCATCTACCGCGCAGAATGGCACGTCAGATTCCAAAGAGTGCGCTACGAGAACGCCAAGACTGCGCTTTATAAAATCACGAGAAACGGAGAAGAGATAACGGAGGAAGCTGCCGACTGGAACGAACTGCCGAACATCATCGGACTCGACTACGACCAGTTTCTCCGCACCGTGCTCATCGCCCAAGGCTCGTTTGCCAACTTCCTGACGGCGAAGGAAAACGAGCGGTACGAACTCCTGGAAAAACTCATCGGATGCGAGGAAACTTATACGAACATTGCTACTGAAATCAAGAAGGCGAAAGACCAGGCGACAGATGCCTACAACCAGATGGCAGCAACGGTGGAAGCCGTTAAGCAGAACCTGCTGAACGATGAAGAACTCGCCCAACTGAAGGAGGAAATCGACCGGTTGGAAAAGGCTGAGAAGGAACTCGACAGCCAGTTGCAAGCCATTTCGAAAGAACTGCAATGGTTTGAGGAAAACGATAAGCAAATCAAGCAAATCGCTATCTGTCAGACTGATATGGAGCAAGCAGCAGATGCCATTAAAGCGATGCAAGCCCAGATTCTCCGTCTGCAGTTGCACGATGAAGTACAGCCTGCCGTCAACCTGCTACAAGAAGTAGAACGACAGACGCAAAGCATCAACGAGCAGGAAGAAAACATTCTGAAAGCGGAAGGAAACATCAAAAGTCAAGAGTCTGCCATCAGCGAAAGCGAGAAAACTCTCGCCAGTCTGAAGGAAGCAGTAAGCAAGGCACAGGAACAGCTGGAAAAGGCCCTGCCGGTCATCGCTGAAGCAAGAGCGCTGAAAACCAAAATGGAAGCAGCTATGCCGAATCTGAAAGAAAAGAAAGAGGCATTGGAGTTGGCACAGAAAGAGAATCAAACTGCCCTGAAAGACGTGGAGGAAAACACCCGAAACATCCAAAAATGGGAAGCAGAAACGGAGAAAGCGAACCTTGCGCTCAAAACGACAAAGGAAGAGATTGCCAAGCAGAAACAGGTTCTGCACGAAGCGACGCAAGCCGCAGAACAGGCTTGGGAGACGGAAAGAAATAAGACTGCCGGACAGAACATAGAGGAACTGCAGAACAGCAAGACTGTAGCCGACAGGAAACTGCAGGATGTCCAGCAAGCCATCAAGGTTGTGGCTCATCTCGATGCTGCCACAACAGAAAAGCAGAAGAATGAGGAGCGAATCCAGGTCTTGGGCAAGAGAAACGCAGAGATAGATGAAGCGCTGGGCAAGTTGACCATCGAGGCGCTGACCCAAGAGACCCTGACACTGAGAAATGCCTATACCCTCATGGTGAGTGAGAAATGGGAGATTCATCGTGCCAACCTGATCGAAGGCAAGCCTTGTCCGCTTTGCGGCAGCACGACCCATCCTTATCATACCGACAACAGACAGTTTGAGGAAGCCACCACGGAACTCTCGCAACTTCTGAAAGCCAAGGAAGATCTGTTGAAACAGCAGCAGAAACAGGAGAAGGATCTTTCCGGCGAGAGAAAACAGAACGACGGCGAAGTACAGACGCTCCAGAAACAGCAGGAAAAGCTCTCGGGTGAAATCGCAACTTACGAAGAGGATTGGAAGGCGCTCATCGCCCAGTATCCAAAGATTCCGAAGGCGGGAACGGAACTGAAAGCACTCTTGCCTATCTATGAAAACAAGGCGAAAGATGCGAGCAGCAAACTGAGCCTCTTTAACAAGATTCAGAAAGAGATAGAACGGCTGACCCAACTCAAGGACAAGGCTGTGAAGGATGAAGCTGCGTATGAAAGCAAGGCTTCTACTATACAGAATAAAGCCCAAGAAAACACTTCAACCTGCGCCACAAAACTAGCTGAGCAAAAAGCACTTACCATCAACCTCATCTCACAGCAAAAGAGCAAGGAGGAGGCTTACGAGAAAGCCCTTCAGGCATGGAATAGCGCCAAGAAGGAAATGGAGGAATGGCAGGAGAAATACAAGCAGATTCTGAATGGCGAAGAACCAGACGCGGCTGAACAAAGACTGACAGCAGCAAAGGATGAGGCTACGAAAGCAGCAGATACTCAGAACGAGAACATCAACAAACTGAAGGCTGAACTCGCCAACAGTAAAGGTTCGCATCAAACCATGCTGTCTCAGAACAAGACTATGAAAGAGAATCTGCAAACGAAGGAAAAGGAACTCGACCTTTGGATTGAGGAATACAACAAGCAGCTTGAAGAAAAGAGCATTGAAGGAAAAGACTCCGAAGAGGAAGGCATCGAGGAAAGAAGTATCGAACCAAGCCTTATCGACCGAAATATCATCCGGGAGATGCTTCACTCTGCCGAAGACTGGAACGCTATCCGTCGGGAAAAGGACGAAAAGGAGAAAGCCGTGGCTTCAACTACCGCCCTTTACCAGAGCGCAGAAAAGGCGCATCAGCAGCATTTGGAACATCAGCCTGCCCAAACCCGTGATGCTCTCCTAGCCATTCAGCAGGAGTATCAGGAGAGAAGCCAGCGCAACGAACTGATTGCTGCCAACGCCAGAATGCAGAACCACCAGGAAGCCCTCAAACAGTTGGGCGACAAGGCTGAGGCTCTGCAACTCGTAACGCAGGAAAAGGACGACTGGACAGCCATTACGGATGCTATCGGAGCAGACGGAAAGACGCTGCGCAAGATAGCCCAATGCTATACGCTCAGTTTCCTGATAGCGCATGCCAACCAGGAAATCAGAAAGTTCAACAGCCGTTACGAACTGCAGCAGGTAAAGCATTCGCTGGGCATCCGAGTCATCGACCACGACCGTGCCGACGATATCCGAGACACCACCTCCCTATCTGGTGGCGAAACCTTCATCGTGAGTCTCGGTCTCGCCCTGGGCCTGTCGGCGTTATCCTCCCGTAACATCTCCTTCGAGAACCTGTTCATCGATGAAGGCTTCGGAACCCTCGACCCCGATACCCTCGCCACCGTCATCGACTCCCTCGCCATGCTGCAAAGTTCGCAAGGCAAGAAGGTGGGCGTCATCAGTCATACCGACACGATGAGCGAGCGCATCACGACCCAGATAAGGATTATCAAGAATGGCAACTCCGGCAGCAGCCATATCGAAATCTATCCTTAACCCATCGCAATTATACCTTCATAAAATTGTAATTACACCATTATATATAGGGTACACATACATTATCCATCCGTGAACAGGGCATCACCATCTATGTGGCTTACCGCTATTTCGCCACACCGAAACGCAAGTTTATCGTCACAAAACAAATATGCGTTCCTACGGATTCATCTATCCACAGGAACGCATATTCTTTATGATTATCATACGAGATTATCATTCTTTATACAATTCTATATCATCCATACGATATTTAAACCTTGTTTCCCTCTTTCGGGAAAACCACGGTAGGCTTGAAGGTCTTAGCCTCCTCAAAATCCATCAGGGCATAAGCGATGATGATAACGGTATCACCCACCTGCACCTTGCGGGCTGCAGCACCGTTCAGGCAGATACAACCGCTGCCACGCTCACCCTTGATAATATAGGTCTCCAAGCGCTCACCATTGTTGTTGTCTACAATCTGAACCTTCTCGCCTGCTATCAGGTTAGCCGCATCCATCAGATCCTCATCGATGGTGATGCTGCCCATATAATTCAGGTTAGCCTCAGTTACGGTCACACAATGGAGCTTACTCTTCAATACTTCTATCTGCATTGTTCTGTTATTACTTGATCTATTACGGATTAAACTTAATAAAGAAATCTATCGAGGAATTATCCCTTATACTTGATATGGTCGATGAGACGGATAGGAGTCTTACCGCAATAAACGGTGATGCAACCTACCACATAGGCGCTATCCTCCCATGAAGCGACATCCTGCAGGCTGTCGCCATCCACAATCTGGAAATACTCCACCTCCAGACCATCCACGGCATTGATGTCGTTCACCACCTTATCGTGAGTTTCCTGTACGGTATGAGACTTGGCATACTCCACACTCTCCTTCAGAGCCTTATAGATGTTTGGCGCAATGGCACGCTCATCAGGAGCCAGCAAAGTATTGCGGCTGCTCTTAGCCAAACCATCCTCATCACGGATGATAGGACACTCCACAATCTTCACATCGCTGTTGATATACTTCACGAGCTGCTTGATGACAGCAATCTGCTGCCAATCCTTCTCACCGAAATAAGCACGGGTAGGACGAACGATATAAAACAGGCGGCTTACCACCTGGCAAACACCATTGAAATGGCCTGGACGCTTGGCACCCTCCATCACGGTAGAAACCGGAGGAAACTCGAAGTGGCGGGTATCAGGTGTGGGATACATCTCCTCTACAGAAGGAGCAAAAACATAGTCAGCACCACAAGCCTCGATGAGCTTGCAGTCGGCATCAAGAGTGCGAGGATAACGTTCCAGATCACCCTTGTCATTAAACTGAGTAGGATTCAGGAAAACAGACACCACAGTAACACCGTTTTCCTTTACACTGCGCTTCACCAAAGAGGCATGACCCTCATGAAGAGCGCCCATAGTTGGCACGAGGCCGATTTCCTTTCCCTCCTTGCGACGATCGAAGAGTTCGTTCTGGAGGTCAACAATCTTATTGAATACTTTCATCTTCTTAATTCTGTTTCGGGGTGCAAAATAACAACTTTTTTCTGAAATAAGAAAGAAAAAACCTAAAAAAAAGCGAATAATCGTCGAAAAACCCCTTTTTAAAAGAAAAAATGCCAATATTTGGATTTTTTTTTGTACCTTTGCACGTAATTCGTAAGAATAAAATTTAAGTTTTATGGCAAAGAAAGTACTATTTATCAATCAGGAGGTCGACCCATACGTAGCCGAGACTCACATGTCAATCATGGGACGCGAACTACCTCAGAAGATGCAGGAAGCAGGTTTTGAGATTCGCACATTTATGCCTAAATGGGGCACAATCAACGAGCGTCGCGGACAATTGCATGAGGTGATCCGCCTGTCTGGTATGAACCTTATCATTGATGATTCTGATCACCCTCTGATCATCAAGGTAGCATCTATACCAACAACACGTCAGCAAATCTATTTCATAGATAACGACGACTACTTCAACCGTCGACAGATGAGTACCGACGAGAAGGGCGTGGAATACACAGACAATGGTGAGCGTGCCATCTTCTTCGCACGTGGCGTACTGGAAACAGTCAAGAAGCTGCGCTGGCAGCCAGATGTCATCGTTTGCCAAGGATGGGTAAGCGCAGTGGTTCCTTTCTATATCAAGACTGCATATGCTGAAGAACCTTCATTTGCTGATTCAAAGGTGATTTGTGCTATCTACCCTAGCGAACTGAAGGGCTCATTGGGTCACAACTTCAAGCAGTGCGTGGAGTACCGCGAAGCTACACCAGACAAGCTCACAGAATATGGTGACAACTTCGACTTCGTTGAACTCGCCAAAATGGCCATCGACTACAGCGACGGCGTGGTAGAAGCAGCAGAAGGCGTCAATGCAGAGCTCATCAAGTATGCAGAAGACAAGAACAAGCCTTTACTCTGTTTCCCTGGCGATGACTTTGCAGAACCATATGCCAAGCTCATCAACGAGGTATGCCCAGACGAAGATTAAAGTTTAGGTATTAGTATACAATTTATCAAGGATAATGAAAATTCTTAGATTATTTACGGTTATGATGATAGCAGCGATGACTTTCGCTGCATGTGATGACACCACCGAGAACATCGGTGGTAGCATCACTAACAATGTAGACAACATCAACATCTCTAACGCTGTTTTCGATGTTGCTACCAATTCTCTAGTTGCAGGTCCGGTGCTCAACAGAAGCAACTCCGGCTTGATAGGAAAAGTAAAGGACCCGGAGACGGGTACATACGTTTCGGGCGATTACATGAGCCAGTTTGGCGTACTTCCTGATTTCGACATCGATACCCTGCAGTATATCCAAAATGCCAACGGTGGCAAAATAGAGGCAGACTCCTGCTACCTGCTCGTCTCTTACAGGAGCACATACGGCGATACCCTCGCCCCTATGAAGGTGACGGCTTACGAGATGACCAAGGCGATGCCGGAGAACTCCAACTATCTCTCCGACTTTGATGCCTTTGCCGATGGATATGTCAGCAAAGACAATTTCCAGGCAAGTGCCACCTATCAGCTCAGCGATTATGTAACTAACTTCAAGATTTATCTCAATAAGCCATATACCAAGGACGGCAAGACCTACAAGAACTACGGTTCTTACATCATGCAGACCTATTATGAGCATCCTGAGTATTTCGAGACCAGCTACCGCTTCATTCACAACGTATGCCCAGGCTTCTACATCAAGAGCGTGGGCGGTGTAGGCAACGTGGCTAACATCTGGAACACCGAGCTTCAGTTCTATTGGACCCGCAAGAAGCAGATCAAGGCTTCTGATGGCGTTACTGACAGTACAGCCGTAGGTCATGGCTATCATCGTTTCGATGGAACCGAGGAGGTATTGCAGCTGAACAAGATTACCAATGATGCCAGCAAGCTGGCTAAGTTGGCTGCTGAGGAGTCGTGCACTTACATCAAATCACCTGCAGGAATCTTCACCGAAGTCACCCTACCTGTAGATGAAATCATGAAGGGACATGAGAAAGATACGCTCAACACAGCTACCATCTCATTCCCACGACTCAACAATACTGATAACAACAACAAATATCAGTTTGATGTGCCTTCTACCATCCTGATGGTACAGAAGGATAGTCTGAACAGTTTCTTCGAGAAGAACAAGATTACAGACAACCGTACCTCGTATACAGCCAGCTACAGCAAGACCGGTTCTACCGTGAACAATGCCTTTACATTCAACAACATCAGTAACCTCATCTCTGTGATGTACAAGAACAAGGGCACGAGCGACAACTGGAACAAGGTGGTACTGGTACCGGTAACGGTAACAACCAGTACACTGAACAACGCTACTGTAATCACCAAGATCAATCACGACATGGCACTTACCTCTACCCGCCTCCAGAAGGGTACGAAGCAGAACAGCCCTATCAAGATCAAGGTAATCTATAGTAAGTTTAAGGAAGAATAATCAGACGACATGGCAGACAATTTTCTTGAGCGACATCGCGAGGACTACGAGAAGCGAAAGGCAGCATGGCTTAGAAGGAAGAAGCACCTTCCCAAGATAAAGCAGCCAGCCCTTCAGCGACCTGACGATGAAGCACTGTAAAATACAAAATCACATTCAACATTAAAATGAAATCCCGATAGGCGATTACGAGCAAGGCTCGCAACTGCTTATTGGGATTTTTTGTTGTTCTTATCTTCCATCCCAGATGTCATTCTTTCACTATTCATGATATCAGTTTTTTCTATATATAATAAGGTGTACGTACACAATTATACGACATTAACCTTTACGAAAAGTTAAAAAGGTGACTCTTTTCTACTTTTTCTTCATTTTTTCTATCTTTTTGTTGGTTATTCCAAGAAAAAGCTATATCTTTGCAAACAGAAATAGGAAAAATAGATTTAAACACAATAAAAGATAAAAAGATTATGAAAGCATCTGAAGTAATCGCGAATCTCCAAAGAAGATTCCCAAATGAGCCTGAGTACATTCAGGCAGTTAGTCAGGTTCTCGGTACTATCGAGGAAGAGTACAACAAGCACCCTGAGTTTGAGAAGGCAAACCTCATCGAGCGCCTTTGCATTCCAGATCGCGTGATTGAGTTCCGCGTATCATGGGTAGACGACAAGGGCAACGTTCAGACTAACATGGGTTACCGCATACAGCACAACAACGTGATTGGCCCTTACAAGGGAGGTCTTCGCTTCCACAAGTCTGTAAACTTGGGTATCTTGAAGTTCTTGGCTTTCGAGCAGACATTCAAGAACTCTCTTACTACTCTCCCTATGGGTGGTGCAAAGGGTGGTTCTGACTTCTCTCCACGTGGCAAGAGCAACAACGAGGTGATGCGTTTCTGCCAGGCTTTCATGACTGAGCTTTACCGTCACATGGGTCCAGACGAGGACGTTCCTGCTGGAGACATCGGTGTTGGTGGCCGTGAGGTTGGTTATCTCTTCGGTATGTACAAGAAGTTGACTCACCAGTTCCAGGGTGTCTTGACCGGTAAGGGTCAGGAGTTCGGTGGTTCTCTCATCCGTCCTGAGGCTACAGGTTACGGTAACGTTTACTTCCTCTGCAACATGCTCGCTACAAAGAACATCGACATCAAGGGCAAGACAGTCTTGGTTTCAGGTTCTGGTAACGTAGCTCAGTACACCATGGAGAAGTTGCTCCAGTTGGGTGCTAAGCCTGTTACATGTTCTGACTCTGACGGTTACATCTACGATCCAGACGGTATCGACCGCGAGAAGCTCGACTACATCATGGAGCTCAAGAACGTAGAGCGTGGACGTATCAAGGAATATGCTGAGAAATACGGCGTTAAGTATGTAGCGGGTGCTAAGCCTTGGTTTGAGAAGGCAGACATCGCTCTCCCATCAGCTACTCAGAACGAAATCAACGAGGAGGCTGCTAAGGCATTGGTTGCCAACGGCGTTATCGCTGTAAGCGAGGGTGCTAACATGCCAACTACTCCAGAGGCTATCAAGGTATTCCAGGATGCTAAGATTCTCTACTCTCCAGGTAAGGCTGCCAACGCTGGTGGTGTTGCAGTATCAGGTCTTGAGATGAGCCAGAACTCTGAGCGCTTGAAGTGGTCTCGTGAGGAGGTTGATGCCAAGCTCCACGATATCATGAACGATATCCACGCTAACTGCGTGAAGTATGGTACAGAGCCTGATGGTTACATCAACTATGTAAAGGGTGCTAACGTAGCAGGCTTCCTGAAGGTGGCTAAGGCTATGATGGCTCAGGGAATCGTATAAAATAGAATACATAAGAGAGATTAAGGTTAAATCATCAATAAGACAGCTGGTCTATCAATAAATAGATAGCAAAAAAGGATAGTAAGTCGCAAGACTTACTATCTTACGATAAAAGCTCCATCTGCACATTGCAGATGGAGCTTTTATTATTTAGCAATAGAAGTTTCCTATTATACCGGAGTATCCTCTGGATTATCCTTGAAGAGCTCATCGATGGCAGGGATTTCATCGTCATCAAACCATCTGGAAAGCTTTTCCTGTGCTTTCTTCTTGGCATCCTCTGACACATCGCCCCAAACCTTATGGAGCACATAGAGCAATACAGCCAGGTCATCGCCCAAACCAGCGATAGGAATGGCATCAGGAATCACGTCCAACGGACTAATCAGATAACCCAAGGCTGCAATAATAATTGCCTTATCCTTCAAAGCCACCTTATCGCTCTCCAATGTATAATACAGAATGAGTGCGGCATATACCATCTTGGCACCCGCACGCTTAGCGATATGCGAAATCTTCTCGACAAATGCACTCTGAGTGAACTTGTCCTTGTAATCCATAAAATCTGGTAATGTCATGTTAATTTATAATTATTAATTAATAATTTATAGTTTTTACAAGGCTATGCTTTCGGCTCGTAGAAGAGTACAGCCTTGATGTAAGTTTCCATCTTTGCCTCCTTGTGCTTGTTGACACGGAAAAGGATAATCATCTGGAGAAGCGACTTGGCAAAGCAAGCCAGCAGCAAGCCGATGATGATGGCAATGACGGTGGTAAGAGCCTTGCCATTCTCATAGATAGGCGACTTATCAGGGAAACATGACAATATCAATACAGGAATCACGGTGATGAAACCACCCACTGTGAGCTGGGTACGCTTGGAGCCACCCATATCCAATATCGCCTGCTTATCAAAAAGGTAATCGTCAAAATCCATGCGGGTGATGCCGTAATTCTCCAACTTAGGGAAATCAGGCTCATCGCCATACTTGTCAATCTTTCCAGTCACCTTGTGTTCAAAATCATCTAATATCTGCTTCTCCGGTTCTTTGAGTTCCATAATCTTGTTAGTGTTTTAAATTGTTTGAAATACTACATCATACTTGTCATTATATAATAAGGTATTACACCTTCAGATATAAACAGGTAATGATGCAAAAGAACTAAAATAAAGAAAGCAGTGCCCCTATAAGCCGAGTTCTGTACCTGCAATAAATGGTAAGAGAACAAAGAAATGCAGGCGCTTGTCATTTATCTAGTCCCAGAGTCACCCCTGGGCTCAAGCACTCTACCCTCCACAGCAGTTTCCGAAGGAACAATCGGACGAGCCGCCCTCAATCTGCGGTATACATGAGCTTACAGCTCCCAGATGGTACAGCCTGACGATTACCCGCCAGCTGGTGGTCTCTTACACCACCTTCTCACCCTTACCCGACACTAAACCACGATGAAGCTAGCTTCACCGCTACGGAATAAGTTTCGGGCGGTTATTTTCTTCTACCGACACCTACTGTCACCAATAGCTTCTAGTTTCGGAAGTGGGATGCCCTATGCTGCCCGGACTTTCCTCTCGCACGCCAATAACGGAATGCCAGCGACAAGCCGGAGCACTGCTTTCGATATGCAAAGGTAAGAAAAAAAAAGAAGAAAGGAAAATTTATCTCCATTTTTTTTATCTCTTTTGCCTTTTTTGCCTCTCTTTTCGAACAAAGAGAACGGAAGGAAGGGGAAAGAAGCTCAAATAAACAGAGATTTCTGCGGGTTTTAATTTGCAAATATTAAAGTATTTCTATTTTTTAGTTTCGTATACAGAAGTAAGAAAAACGACAGAAGTACTGAATATTTGTAAAAATAGGGCATTCCTTGTTTAACAGCCGTTAAAGTGTTAATTTTAAATGTTAAAACCGAATAAAAAACGAAGCAGAAATGAACGTATATCAGAAAATGACTCTATATTTGCAACCGAAAAGCAACAGCTATTGCCACAGAAACAGATTGGCACACTTTTAGCTACTGCTTAAAACAAAGAATAGAAAATTAAAAAAATAAGAGACATGAAAAAAGTAACAAATTACGTAATCGCTGCATTGTGCGTAGGTTCACTCGCATTCTCTGCAGGTTCATTCATGAAGGTTAACGCAGCAACATCAGCTACTGCAACAACTCCTGGTCAGCCAGTTGACTTGACATTCGCAGCAGAAAAGGCTCTGCCTGCCGTGGTACATATCAAATACGTACAAAACTCTAAGGTAAAGACCGTAGACGTTGAAAGCGATCCGTTCGGAGGATTCTTCGACCCATTCGGCTTCTTCGGAAATCCAGGTCAGGGAGGCACACGCAAGCAGCAGGTTCAGACCCCTAAGCGCGAAGCTACCGGTTCGGGTGTCATCATCAGTACTGACGGCTATATCGTGACCAACAACCACGTTGTAGAAGGTGCTGACGAATTGACAGTAACATTGAACGACAACCGTGAGTTCTCTGCCCGCATCATCGGAACCGACAAGACTACCGACCTTGCCCTGATCAAGATTGAAGGCAAGAACCTCCCTACTCTTCCTATCGCCAACAGCGATAACGTAAAGGTTGGTGAGTGGGTTATTGCAGTGGGCAATCCATTCGGCCTCAACAATACAGTAACAGCAGGTATCATCTCTGCCAAGGCACGTACACTCGGTGCCAACGGCGTGGAGAGCTTCATCCAGACCGATGCTGCCATCAACGCAGGTAACTCTGGTGGTGCTTTGGTTAACACTAAGGGCGAACTGGTAGGTATCAATGCCATGCTCTATTCCCAGACCGGTTCATACGCAGGTTACGGTTTTGCCATCCCAACCTCTATCATGAATAAGGTGGTTGATGATATCAAGAAGTATGGCAGCGTACAGCGCGTCATGCTGAGCATCCAGGGCAGCGATGTCCTCAATTACATCAATGCACAGAAGGAGAATGGCAAGGAAGTGGATCTCGGAACCAACGAGGGTGTATATATTGCCAAGGTAGACGAGGACGGCAACGGTGCAGCTGCTAACTTGAAGGAAGGCGATGTCATCACCAAGGTAGACGGCAAGAAGGTAACCAAGATGGCAGAGCTGCAGGAGGCTCTCAACGGCAAGCGTCCTGGCGACAAGATGAGCATCACCTACCTGCGCAACAAGAAGACCATCACCAAGACCATTACCTTGAAGAATGCCCAGGGCAATACTTCAGTCATCAAGAGCGCAGACCTCGATGTTCTCGGTGGAACCTTCCGTCCTGTCACACAGAGCATGAAGGATCAGCTCAACATCAAGTATGGCGTAGAGATAATGAAGGTGAGCAGCGGTGCTCTGAAGGATGCCGGCATTTCACGCGGATTCATCATCCAGCGCATCAACGACAGCAATATCAGTTCACTCGATGACCTGCAGAAGGCAGTGAAGAGTGCTTCTACCAGCAAGGATCCTGTGCTCTATATCCAGGGCATCTGGCCAACAGGCAAGAAGGCATACTTTGCAGTTCCATTGCAGAAAGACTAATCATTGCAAAGAGTTTTTAGAAGAAGAGATAAGTTTTTACCTCTTCTGAAATGATAAAAAATGACAAAATAGCAGGTATTTTCAAAAATATCTGCTATTTTTTTTGTTATTTCAAACAAAAAGCGTACTTTTGCAATAACATAAAATTAAACTCTACCATGAGACAGCTTAAAATAACAAAATCTATAACGAATCGTGAAAGCGCATCGTTAGAAAAATATCTCCAAGAGATTGGTCATGAAGAGCTTCTTACTACGGAACAAGAAGTAGAATTGGCTCAGAAAATAAGGAAAGGTGATAAAAAAGCGTTGGAAAAACTATGCAAAGCTAATCTGAGATTCGTGGTTTCCGTAGCTAAGCAATATCAAAACCAGGGCTTGAGTTTGCCAGACCTTATCAACGAAGGTAACCTTGGTCTCATTAAGGCTGCCGAAAAATTTGATGACACCCGCGGCTTTAAGTTCATTTCTTATGCTGTATGGTGGATCAGACAGAGTATTCTGCAGGCTATCGCTGAGCAGAGCAGATTGGTGCGCCTGCCCCTCAATCAGGTGGGAAGCGTAACCAGAATCATGAAAGAAGCGTATAAATTTGAACAGGAATACGAACGCAAACCTAGCATCAACGAGATGGCTGAACGCATCGACATGCCGGAAGATAAGATTGCGGATGCCATGAATGCCAACAGCCACGAAGTCAGCGTGGATGCTCCTTTCGTCAATGGCGAAGAAGGCAGTATTGTTGACTCCATGACAAACCCAGACTATCCTACAACGGACAATGAGCTGGTCAAGGAATCACTCAGAACGGAAGTGGAGCGAATGATCAAGCTTCTCGGTGATAGGGAGCAGAAAGTCATAAAGGCCTTCTTTGGTATCGGTGAACCCGAACTGACACTGGAAGAAATAGGCGTAAAATATAACCTGACCCGAGAGCGCGTGCGCCAAATCAAGGAGAAGGCCATTCGCCGAATACGTCATAATACGAAAAATAAACTGCTGAAATCTTACTTGGGATAAGCATGAGAAAAGCTGAATCCTATAGAAGACAGCATCTGAAATAGGAATATGAAAATGAATATTAGAAAATTAGCTTTAGCAGCAATGGTAATGGCTGTGGGGGTTTCGTCCATGGCCAACGCTGCAAAAAATGATCCGAAAACCGCATATATCTTCGGTTTCGCATCATCATTCAATGATTCTACAGTATACATTACTGGAGTTCAGCAAGTAGACTCAGCCTACTTCGTAGGAAAAGCAAATTTCCTGGTAAGCAGAGACAACTATTCTTTCCAGTTGAGAGACTATCTGGAGCAGCAGGGTGCCGGATACAGAACCTGCGCTGTCATCTATGACATCAACAAGAAGAAAGCGGAGAAGAAATGGCTGAAACTTTACAGTAAATATACTCGCAAGCCAAAGGCTCAGCGCCTGAAGAGCGGTGAGAAGCCAAAGGATCTACCTACTCCATGGTTGGTTAAGACCATCGAAAAGGAGGATTTCCATTTCGTAGGTATTGCCCCTACTTCCTTTGAAGAGCCTAAGACCAAGGCTGAAATCAAGGCAGAAAAGCTGCAGGCAAAGGCTGAAGCTAAGAAGCACAAGGCTGACATGAAGAAGCAGAAGCAGAAAATCAAACAGGCTAATGCTGAACTGAAGAAAGCCAAAGCTGAGGCAAAACTGGAAAAGAAAATGCAGAAGAAAATGCAGAAAGAAAAGAAATAATAATAACAATATAGGAAAATGAAAAGCCCAGGGTTCTTTACCCTGGGCTATTTTGTTTTACCCCATTCGAGGCGCGCTTACTTCTGCATATGCTGCTTAAACCAATTGCAAATCTGGCGCAACAGATGATTGCGGGTATTGCCACCAGAAATACCATGGTTACGGTTGGTATACCAGATTTCCTTGAAGTCCTTGTCTGCCTGAACCAATGACTCGGCATACTCGAAGGTATTCTGTGGATGAACATTATCATCTGCCAGACCATGACAAATCAACAAGGCTCCATGCTGCTGGGCAGCACGCTCCATCGGATTCACCTTATAGCCATCCTCATTCTCCTGAGGAGTGCGCATATAACGCTCGGTATAAACACTGTCATAGTAACGGTAACAGGTAGGAGGCGCTACAGCCACACCTGCCTTGAATACAGGGCGACCTTCACTCATACTCATCAAGGTATTGAAACCACCATAACTCCAACCCCAGATACCGATATTATCCTTGTCTACGTATGGCAGACTGCCCATATAGAGAGCTGTCTCAACCTGGTCCTTTGACTCCAGATCACCCAAACGGAGATAAGTACACTTTTCAAATTCAGCACCACGGCCACCGGTACCACGACCGTCAACACATGCTACGATGAAGCCCTCCTGAGCCAGGTAATAATCGAAGGCGCCACCGCTACCCATACTACCGGTGCTCCAAGCATCAAGAACCTGCTGATTGCCCGGACCAGAATACTGGAAGAGGATAACAGGATACTTCTTGCTGGCATCAAAATCTACAGGCTTAACCATCCATCCATCAAGCTTCACGCCCTCGGAAGTGGTGAAAGAGAAAGTCTCACGTTTACCCCAGTTATACTGCTTGGTCTTTTCGAGGAGTTTCTTGTTATCTTCCAACATCTTGATGACCTTACCCTTGTTGCTGCGAACCGTGAAGACATAAGGATGGGCATAAGAGCTCCATGTGTTCACGAAGTAACGGTAATCACCAGAGAAGATAGCGGCATTGGAACCCTCTGCATCAGTAAGGCGCTCAACCTTGCCATTCTTATGAGCCACATAAACCTGACGGTCGTGAGCGTTCAACTTGGCTGCCTGGAAATAGACATCGCCAGTCTTCTCGTTCATACCATAGATACTGGTTACATCGTAGTTACCCTTCTCTACCTGACGAATCAGCTTACCGTTCATATCATAGAGATAGAGGTGCATATATCCATCGCGGTCGCTAGGAAGCAGAATATTCTTCTTGCCCACGATACTGTTCTCTACCACTTCTTCCTTGACAAACTTAGGCACGCTTTCCTTAATCAACTGCTTACTCTTGCCAGTAAAAGGATTCACAGAATAGAGACGCATATCGTCCTGATGACGGTTCATGGTATAAACAATCAGACTGTTGACATCAGGAGATGTCTTGATACGTGGATAATAGCCGTCTGAATCAACAGGAACATCGAGCGAAATCACCTTACCGCTCTTCAGATTATAGCTCCAGAGACTCACCTTGGAATTGTCCTGACCAGCCTTAGGATACTTGTAGGAATACTCACCAGGATAGGCATGATACTGTCTGTTGGTAGGATGACTGCCCTCGAAGAGCTGCAGGGAATAAGTCTTCACATGACTCTCATCAAAGCGGATCCATCCGATAGAAGTACCGTCAGCATTCCATGCAAAAGCACGGTTAAAGGCAAACTCCTCTTCGTAAACCCAATCAGGAATACCATTGATTACCTCGTTAAACTTACCGTCCTTGGTAACCTGAACTTCCTTCTCTCCATCCGAGATAAAGATGTTGTTATCCTTGACGAAAGCGATATGGCGTGAATCAGGCGACCATGTTGCTACCTGCTGTTCAGCACCTTCTGAGAGTTTCTTAAAACTCTTGGCAGCCACGTCATAAATGAAATATTCAGCCTTGAAAGAACGGCGATATACCGCCTTTCGGTTTGTCATCACCAGGATTTTCTTGCTGTCTGGGCTCATCACGTAACCGTCGATATAATTGAAAGGAGCATTGGAAGCATCCAGATCGAGCAATACAGCTACCTGCTTACCAGTCTTGAATGAATAACTTACCACCTGCTTGCCATTACTGCTGATATTAGCATACAAGTCGGTGCCCTCAATAGGGTTGATACCTGATACATAAGCAGGATTAAATGCGCCGGAAGTAATTGACTTCAAATCCAATTTCTCGGCTGCCTGCAGGGCAGATACCATCATGATTGTTGCGATAAATGTTGTTATTTTCTTCATTTTAATCTTTATGTAAAGCCTCGATAGGCGAGTAATCCTCGTCTTCGAGCAACTGTTTCACGGTTACCTTTGGATAACGTTTTGTAAATGAATTGATCGTTCTTACGTATTTTGACTGAAATACCGTCTTACCCATTGCCTTATTCACTACCCACATAATCTTGCCCATATGCAAGTCACGGTCTAGCTGCGGACGGTTATCAAAGTTTGCCATCGGATACAGACTGAGCAGATAGAACGTCAGACAGTCGGGCACGATATATTCTCTTGTCATCGTACTGCGCTGCTGCACAGTATAGTATTTCTTATAAAGCGGATAGTCACTTCCCATATACTTATCGAGCGAGATTCCAACCGAATGCTCACCCACGACGATGCTCTGGTCCAACGCACCTATCTGTGAATAGAAGATAGGCGGATGTAATTCGGGAATCCAATGTCGCAGACGCTCGAAAGAGGAAACCAGCTGCTTGTTGATATCATCCATATTGGCATAGGCTGCCTCGGCATCAGCTATCAGCGACTGAAGGGTGGAATCCTGATAAAACATCAGGAAACGGTTGCTGATATTGGCATCGGTAATGGTACCTAGCTGCAACATCTTCTCTATAAGGGTACGGGTTTCTATCGGATAGTCGGTATTCATCTGCTGGAGTGCAGAGAAATCACCAGTCGTCAGATATCGGCTTTGCAAACGGTCATAGCGGTGCACCGTAAGCGGTGCAGCGTCACCCTCCTCATTCGACTTGAACTTATATTCACAAGCCGAATGCAGAAGCAAAATTGCTAATATGACAATATAATAAAAAAATCTTTTCACGTAAATTCACTGTCTTCTGATTACGTCTGCAAAAATACTAAAAAAAATGATAAAAACCAAGCGTTTTAGCTAAAAAAATAAAAAGAAAAGCCAATAATGGGCAAAACGCTTACATTTTTACCCATTATTGGCTATTTGTGCAACATTCCGGCTATCGGATAGTGCAAGATACAGAAACCTTAACAGGTTCTTCTATCTGCTTCTTCCAGTCTTTCAACCACTGATACCATTCCTTTTCACCCTTGAAACCATAGGTTTCATTGGCACTGGTATAGGCTAGCTTATAGCTCAGGCGGTTGCCTGCTGGCTTTACTACCTGGGTATAAACATCCTTGTTGGCAGGCTCCTGACTGGCCAAAGCTGTCTGAGGAACATAGATGCCCAAGCCTACCGTTTCCAACTTATGCTTGCCATCGTCCTTGCCTGTTGGCCAGTCGCTGCCATAGCATCCTCGCAACCCCTTATTGTCAGAAAACTCGCTAGAACCCTTCACATTGATAAGTCCCGTAGCAAAGAGATAATCAGAGGCATCCTTATTGAAGAATACATCCACATCGAAATCGCGATGACCCGCATAGATGGTATATCGGATGGTTGCATTCACCGGCTTCAATCCCGGAGCCGGAACCCATCCATTATCTACCACCTCTACGATGGCACGAAGCGGACCCTCGGAGATGACACGCTGCTCCTGATATTTCACATCGTTCAGCAATACCTGATTGGTTCCATCCCAACCACGCAAGGCACCGAGTCCGTAGGTATTACCAACCCAGAGACAGTCATCACCCGAACCGGCAGCCAACTGTTCATCGTTTGGATAGAACTGGGTATCATAAACTACCAATCCCTTATTGATCTTTCCATAGAGGTCGATGGTCTGGCGGTTATCGAAATAAACGCGCATAGCCACCAGATCGCTCTCAAAGCAGACACCATGAGAATGAACATAGTGATAGCAATCCTTGGTTTTCTTGTCGAAGGAGATACTACGCAGATAGATGTCCTGCTTGTTCTTGGCAAGCTTCTTGTTCTTGCTAGGCAGACAGAGTTCTGCAAAGGTACGGGCTGGATACTTCGCCTGCACACCCTCCTGGAAGAGCTGCACCTGATAGGTCTTGGTCTCTTTCTTGCCGAGATCAACCAGGAAACAGAGTTCATCGTTGGTACAATCACGGTTGGTGTCATCGAGCTGAGAAGGAATCTCCTTACCGTCAACGGTTACCACGGCACGCTGAATATCACCAATAGCTCCCAACTTACTGAGATCGATAACCACCGGAGCATCGGTCTTAGCCGACTTGGAAGGATTGGATACCGACACTTCAAAATTTGCCTGCGCCTGGACAGATAAGGCAAAGAGCGATACCAGCGCCAGCATCATTTGTTTCTTCATTGTTTGTTTCTTCATCATAGATTCTTATTTTAAGTTTGTTTATAATTCCGTTTATAACTGCGAGAAGAACTTCTTGCCTCTGACATAGTACTGCCACAGAATAGAACAGTCCAGAATCTGAGGAATATTCTCCTCCACCCTGCTCTCCTGAATCTTCTTTCGGTCCTGGTCAAAGTCGTGCTTCCATGCCCGGAAAGCCTTTCGCGCCTTGAAGATTGCCTTGCAGTCACCCAGGTTACGATTCAGGATAAGCGTCTGGAATGCAGCGAGATAATCCAGGAACCAACGCTTGCGCATTACAGTCTTCAATTCCCTATCACTCAGGTTCTTATAAAGCATCGTTAAATTATTTCTGAAATTCAGATAGGTCTTCATCGGATTGCTTTTCGGCAAGGTTCCACCACCTACATGATACACCTCGCTCTCAGGAATACAGTATATCTTTCTGCCCATCAGGCGCAATCTCCAGCAGAGATCAATCTCCTCGTTATGAGCAAAGAATCTGCCATCCAGTCCACCGGCATTCCAGTAATCTTCCGAACGGATCATCATGCAGGCTCCCGTAGCCCAGAGTATCTCCTGCTGATAATCATACTGTCCGTTATCACGCTCTACGGTATCAAAGATTCTACCCCTACAGAAAGGATAACCCAACTTATCGAGATAGCCACCACATGCACCGGCATACTCAAACATATCCTTATCATATTCAGCAAGCAACTTAGGCTGGCAAGCAGCCACCTGAGGATGGGCATCCATAAACTCGATGAGCGGAGTAAGCCAATGATGCGATACCTCTACATCACTGTTCAAGAGAACATAATAATCAGCCTCTATCTCTTTCAAGGCACGATTATATCCCTCGGCAAAGCCGAAGTTCTGCTCCAGGACGATGGTCTTAACATGAGGAAACTGAGTCTCCAGGAGATGCATGGATTGGTCTGAAGAACAGTTGTCGGCTACCCATATCTCAGCATCCTGCCGCGAATACTCCACGACATTAGGCAGATACTTAGCCAGCATCTTCTGCCCATTCCAATTTAATATAACGATTGCTACCTTTGCCATATTTTATTGTAAACTCTTTAACTTATTATTCAGGAGATTGGTGAACTCATAGTTCTTGAGTCCCCATTTGGGAGCGATCAGCAGGTCTTTAGGCGATTGACTGACAAAGCGTTCCAATACCAAATCCTTCCTCAAGAGTCGGATGTACCTGACGATGACATCAATGTACTCCTCCACCGTATATACATGGAAAGGACGCTCGGCATACTCCTGCGCCAATCGGGTACCCTTGATAATCTGCATCTGATGAATCTTCAGGATATCAAGAGGCAGAGAAGAAATGACAGGTGCCTGCCTGAGACTTTCCTCCGCATCCTCTCCGGGCAGTCCGATGATGATATGCCCGCCCGTCAGAATGCCTCTCGCATGAGTCCGCTCTACCGCATCACGGCAGCAGGCGAAATCATGACCGCGATTGATTCGCTTCAAGGTCTCATCATTGGCACTTTCGATGCCATATTCCACAAGTACGAAGGTATGCCTGTTCAGTTCCTCCAGATAATCCAGGAGTTCATCGCTCACACAGTCAGGACGGGTACCAATCACAATGCCTACCACATCCTCTACCCGCAGCGCCTCCTCATACATTTCCCGCAGAAGTTCCACCTTGGCATAGGTATTGGTATAAGCCTGAAAATAAGCCAGATACTTCATATCAGGATATTTTCTACTGAAGAAGGCCTTGCCCTCCTCCAACTGTTCCGTTATCGACTTTCTACGGTCGCAATAGCTTGGATTAAACGTACGGTTGTCACAATACGTACATCCACCGCTCGAGATTTTTCCATCCCTGTTAGGACAGGAGAATCCTGCATCTATCGAAATCTTCTGAACCCGGAAGTCAGGAAACTGCTTCCGGATCCAGGAACCAAAATCATTGTAGTACATTGAACTTTGAAGTTTGAGCTTTGAACTTTATGATTAGCCCTATTAACTATAAACTATCAACAAGCTCTGCTTTCAATGCCGTCTTGTCGTGATTGAAATCACCCAGGCGAACCTTGATGAGCTGATTGTCATATTCTTCCTTGGCGAAAGCTGGCGAAAGCTCCACGCGCACATAGTTCTTGGTAAAGCCGTGCATAGCCTTGCCTCTTGGCGCCTTTTCGAAAAGCACCTCAGCCTCAGTACCGATATACTGGGCATAGAATTCCTGTGTCTTCTGGTCACTCAACTCCAGCAGACGCTTAGAGCGCATCTTCTTCTCCTTCTCGTCTACTACGTATGGAATCTTCAATGCAGCTGTTCCCGGACGCTCTGAATATGGGAAGACATGGAGTTGGGTAACAGGCAGACTCTTCAGGAACTCATAACATTCCTCAAAACACTCTGGAGTTTCACCGCGACAACCCACCATTACGTCTACACCGATGAAGGCATCCGGCATCTTCTCCTTGATGAGATTCACCTTATGGGCAAAGAGCGCCTTGTCATAACGGCGATGCATCAGTTTGAGCACCTCATCGCTTCCGCTCTGCAACGGAATATGGAAGTGAGGCATGAAGGCACGGCTCTCTGCACAGTAAGCAATGAGATCATCATCACAGAGATCCGGCTCCAGACTGGAGATGCGATAACGCTTGATACCCTCCACCTTGTCCATCGCCTTCACAAGATCCAGGAATCGCTCATGGGTAGTCTGACCGAAATCACCGATGTTCACACCGGTGATGACAATCTCCTTACCTCCCTCAGCAGCCGCCTGCTCACACTGAGCCACCAATGACTCGATGCTAGGATTACGGGAATTTCCACGGGCGAAAGGAATGGTACAATAGGTGCAGTAATAGTTGCAGCCATCCTGTACCTTCAGGAAATAGCGGGTACGGTTGCCGCGGGAACATGAAGGCTGGAAGGTTCTGATTTCCTTCGTCTTCACGCTATGATGCTGATGAAGGGCAGAATCCGACAGCTCCTGAGCTTCGCCATTTGTAGGCAAACCATTCTCAGCAGCAAACTTCTGCGCCCAGGCATCACTGAGATATTGAATCAAGTTCGCCTTCTCATTGGCACCCAACACCAGGTCTACTCCCTCTATTTTACTCACGTTTTCTGACTCCAGCTGTGCATAGCAACCGGTGACGATGACAAAGGCACCAGGATTCTGTCGCACCATGCGATGAATGGCCTGTCGGCACTTATGATCGGCAACCTCAGTAACGGAGCAAGTATTGATGAGACAAATGTCAGCATTCTCCCCCTTTTTGGCAGTAATCACGCCCATATCTTCGAGCATCTTGCCAAAAGTGGAAGTTTCAGAGAAGTTGAGTTTGCAACCTAAAGTGTAATAGGCTGCCTTTTTGCCTTGGAAGGCACTTGAATCTATCATATATTTATCTTATTCTTTGGTTTCTTTAAAGCTTCTGCCCTTTCAGGGCGTATAGGGGATACAGTTGCTACTGGTCTTTACCTTACCCTTCGAGCAGCGACCATTGGTTTTGGGAGTGTAGCTAGCAGAAAAGGCGTTCACCTCCCCCAAGACTCTAGGTCTATAAAACGAAAAAAGCCGCTAGACCAAGGTCCAGCGGTTGTTTCTCTCATTTCTGTTCGTCAGTAATTCTAAATTACTTAGCAGAATCAGCAGCAGCTGTATCAGCAACAGTTGTATCAGCAACAGTTGTGTCTACCTGAGCTGTGTCAGAATCAGCAGTAGCTGTGTTCTGAGCTGTTTTGTTACCACATGATGCGAAAGAGATAGCTGCGATAGCTACGAACATAAAAACTAATTTCTTCATTTTCTTTGCTTTTTAAATCTGTAAAACAATCATTCGTTTATTAAAACTGATGCAAAGGTAAGCATTTTTTTGATATGTTGTTCTTTTTTTTGCGACTTTTTTTAGGGGTATTTTGTAACAAAATCACAATCATCTAATAATCAGCAACTTACAAAGTGCTAACAAAGGTTAAAGTTTTTGGTGTGCTCGGAAACACCAAGATTTTAACACTTTTCATGCATTTTAAGTGCATTTTCAAGATGCCATACTCCCATCCTCCTGAAGCCCCAAAATCGTAAAATGTGTGCCCGAACATCGATTTTTCCTGTCCAGGCTCTTGACTATCGAAAAATTTTGCATATATAATAAGGTACGCGCGAGGGAAAGCGGGAAGAACGCATAGAAGAATATACAAAGGAAATGGCATAAACAGTCAGCAGATTTTTGAGAAAAGAAAAAGTTTTCGTAACTTTGCACTATGTTTCAGAGGAATTTTCCCTGAACACAAACAGATTCCGGAACAGAACAGAAGAAATAACTGAAAGAAAAATGATACAACTGAAAGAAAACAATGGAATACCTCGCAGTCTCTTACTGACGATGGCTGTGATAGCAGGACTAACTGTAGCCAACTGCTACTATAATCAGCCCCTACTGGAAATGATACGCCATGACCTGGGCATCAGCCAGCATAGTGCCAACCTCATCACCGTAGCCACACAGATAGGTTACGCCCTGGGCCTATGTTTCCTCATTCCCATGGGCGATCTCTACTCGCGTCGCCGCATCATCGTTACCAACATGACGGTGGCAGCCATCATGGCCATCATCATAGCCTTGGCACATAACGTATGGCTTCTCTGGGGCGCTTCCCTCTTCCTGGGAGCCTGTTCGGTGATTCCGCAATTCTTCATCCCTATCGCCGGACAGTATTCTGCGCCCAAGAACAAAAGCAGGAATATGGGAATCGTACTATCCGGACTCCTCACCGGCATCCTGGCTTCACGAGTCATCAGCGGATATGTAGGCGACTGGCTAGGCTGGAGAGAAATGTTTCTCATCGCAGCTGTCGTGATGCTGATCTGCATGGCACTCACCCTCAAGATTATTCCAGAGATGAAACGCAACTATATCGGAAGTTACAAGGGATTGATGGTTACCGTCTTCGAAATCTTTGCCTATCATCCCCGCATCCGTCTCTACTCCATCCGTGCCGCCTTCGGTTTCGGCAGCATGATGGCTATCTGGTCCTGTCTGGCTTTCCATCTGGCTCAGGCACCTTTCTTTTCAGGCAGTGAGATGGTAGGAACTTTAGGTGCCTGCGGTATCGCCGGAGCCCTTGCTGCCAGCGGTATCGGCAAACTGGTTCCGCGATACGGCATCAGAAAACTGAGTCTTTACGGAGCAGTACTCCAGATTGTCGCATGGAGTATTGCCAATCTCTACGGAGATACATACGCAGGTCTCATCATCGCCATTATTCTGGTAGACATCGGTCTGCAATGTCAGCAACTCAGCAATCAGAGTGGCTGCATCCAGGAAATCCCCGAAGCAGCCAACAGAGCCAACACCATCTTCATGACCACCTATTTCATTGGTGGATCATTAGGAACCTACTGTGCCGGCATTGCCTGGACCCAGATAGGATGGCTGGGAGTCTGTACAGTAGGAATGGTCTTTGCCATCATCTCGCTCTGCATCTCCGTCTGCAACAGAAAATAAAAAAATGCAATAGCAGATAGAAAAATTCTGTCTATCTGCTATTGCAAACAAAGAAGTTTAATTAAGAATGGTATACTTCGCATATTTCAGGAGCAACTGCTTGACACCGGAATTCTGAAATTCTACAGTAGCCTTCGCATTCTCGCCCTGACCTTCAATCTTCCGGACAATGCCTACCCCGAAACGCTGATGCTCTATCTTGCAACCTTCCTTCAAAGCACCGAAAGAAGAACCGGATGAAGAAGAACCGGCAGAAGAAGACACCGAAGAGGTTGAAGATACCGATGAACTTCTGTTATTCCCCAATATGCGACGAGCAGCATCCAAAGCTCTTACCGACTTGAAATTACCGGAAGATAATGACTCTCGGGAAGAAGATGATGACGATGAGGTATCCGATGCCGGTTTAGGATCCGGACGGAACTGCGATGTCACACGCTTCCATTCCAGAACATCCTCATCTCTATCGCTTATTCTGCGCTTCTGGTCCCAAGGCATCCGTTTGCCATATCCACCGCCATAAGAAGAACATTCACCACAAGAAGCACTTCTATCATAAGAAGAGCCTCCACCAAAGTAAGAACCACCCATTTCATCCTGTGCCTCTATCAGACAGGAATCAATCTCATCAATAAACCGGCTAGGATTATCAAACTCCATCTTACCATAACGGAAACGGTTCTTGGCATTGGTCAGAATACAATGTTTCTCGGCACGGGTGATTGCCACATAAAGCAGACGGCGCTCTTCCTCCAGTTCCCTGACAGACATGGCAGCCAGCGGACTCGGGAAGATATTCTCCTCCAATCCTACAATGAAGACAGTAGCAAATTCCAGACCCTTAGCCGCATGAACGGTCATCAGGGACACACGAGGTTCATCCTTGGCTCCCTCACTATCCGCATCCGTAAGCAATGCCACATCCTGCAGATAATCCGTAAGAAAGGCTTCATCCATTCTACCCTCTTCCCTGCGCTCCTCGACGAAGGCAGACATACCGCTCAGGAATTCCTCCAGGTTCTCCTGTCTTGCCAGGTCATCGGCATCTCTGCCACTCATGATATCCTGACTGATGCCACTCTCCTTGATGATAGCATCACCCAGTTCATATACATCCGTAGTATGAGAACGCTCGATAAACGAAGAAATGAGCAGTCGGAAATTATCCAGTTTCGTCAATGTACCCTTGTTTACATTGAGTCCATAATGAGCAGGCTCGCCTATCACCTCCCAGAAACTCACCTGGTTCTGATGCGCACAGTCAGCAATCTTCATCACCGTTGTTGCGCCGATACCGCGAGCCGGATAGTTGATGATACGCTTGATGGCTTCCTCATCATCCGGATTAGCCACCAGTCGGAAATAGGCAATAATATCCTTGATTTCCTTGCGCTGATAGAAGCTCAATCCGCCATAGATGCGATAAGGAATGCCCTGCCTTCTGAACTCCTCCTCGAAGCTGCGGCTCTGGGCGTTGGTACGATACAGAATGGCGAAATCATGATATTCGCAATTATCCTGACGCTTGATGCGCTTGATGTCCTTAGCCACGATTACCGCCTCTTCCTTGTCGCTGTAAGCCGGTTTGTACTGCAACTTCTCGCCTACCGCATTCTCGCTATATACATCCTTCTTGATCTGATTGCGATTATTCTTAATCAGACTGTTGGCTGCCTTCACGATAGTCTGGGTAGAACGATAGTTCTGCTCCAGTTTGAAGAGACGTGTACCCTTCAGCTGCTTCTGATAATTCAGGATATTGTCAATATTGGCACCACGGAAGCTGTAGATACTCTGCGAATCATCACCCACAGCACATACCCGAAGTTTCTCCTTGCACAGCTGCATCACGATAGACATCTGCACATGGTTGGTGTCCTGATACTCATCTACCAGGATATAATCGAAGCGGGCTGCATATTTCTGTCTGATTTCTTCATGTTCTCTGAACAACTGATGGGTCAACACCAGCAGATCATCAAAATCCATGGCGTTGGCTTGTTTGCAACGCTGCACGTAAGCCAAGAATATCTTTCCCACTTCCGGCATCTGTGCACGCTTGTTCTGCTCATAGATGGCAGCATCACTGGCATAGGATTCGGCACTCACCAGATTGTTCTTAGCCATCGATATCTTGGCATGAACAGCAGCAGGCTTGTATGATTTATCATCCAGTCCCATCTCCTTCACGATTGCCTTAATCAGCGAGCGTGAGTCGGCTTCATCATATATGGTAAAGTTGTTGTTGAATCCGATATGCTCAGCTTCAGCACGGAGAATGCGTGAGAAGATGCTGTGGAAGGTACCCATATAGAGATGCTGGGCCAAGTCGTCGCCCACCAGTCTGCCGATACGTTCCTTCATCTCCCTTGCCGCCTTATTGGTAAAGGTAAGAGCCATGATGCTCCAAGGCTTCATCCCCTGGTTCAGGAGATAAGCAATCTTATAGGTAAGCACACGCGTCTTACCCGAACCGGCACCGGCAATCACCAGCGACGGTCCGTCAATATATTCAACCGCAGCTCGCTGCGCTTCATTCAAGTCGTTCAGTAAATCCATTAATCAATATTTAGCCGAAAAAATAATCACTAAAAACTAATCACTACTCACTCATTACTTCCCCCTATATCCTCCCACAGCAGTACCTGGGTCATAATCCTCACCTTCTCTCGGGAAGGAAGGGATGAATCTCATCTGATGCTCTATCTGGCGCTGACGCTTCTTCATATAGGCACTCGGATGAAGAGAACTGAATTTGCGGGGATTAGGCAGTGTAGCAGCAATCAGGGCGCACTGGTCACGGAAAAGATCCTGCGCTTTCTTGTCGAAATGATACTCAGCCACAGCATCCACACCATAGATTCCAGGTCCCATCTCGATACTGTTGAGATAAACCTCCATGATGCGCTGCTTGCTCCACATCATTTCGATGAGAAAGGTGAAATACACCTCGAAGCCCTTGCGGGTCCATGATCTTCCCGGCCAGAGGAATACATTCTTTGCTGTCTGCTGACTGATGGTACTGGCTCCATGCACCTTTCCGCCACGGGCATTATTCTTGGCTGCACTCTCGATGGCATTGAAGTCAAAACCGTGATGCTTCAGGAACCGGGCATCCTCACTCGCCATCACTGCCACAGGCATATGGGGAGAAATCTTGTCCATCGAAACCCAATGATGATGCAAGGTAACGCTCTCACCATCAGCTACTTGCTGAAAGCAGCGGATAAACATCAAGGGAGTGAAATACACCGGAATGAAACGATAGGCTACAACAGCAAGAATGGTGGTACTGAAAAACAGCACCACCACCCATCTTACTATATTTCTAATCTTCTTGAGTATCATTATTTCAATGTACCGTTATTAGCAGCGTTAACCATTGCCTGAGAAGCATACATGTATACCTCTACACGACGGTTAGCCTGACGGCCAGCTGCTGTTGAGTTGTCAGCAACAGGATTAGAAGAACCGAAACCCTGAACAGACTTGATCTGAGAGTTCTTTACACCACAAGACATCAAGTAGTTGTATACAGACTTAGCACGGTTCTCGCTCAAAGGCAAGTTGATACCATCGTTACCGGTGCTGTCAGTATAACCCTGGATAGAAACCTCGCAGTCTGTATTATTCTTCAATACGGTAGCAAAGCTAGCCAAATCGTTCTTGGCATTGGCATTGAGAACATACTTGTTGGTCTGGAAGAGGATACCAGAATCGAAAGTAACTTTTACTGCAGCCAAACCGTTGGCATCAGTCACAGTCTCAACCTGTGCATTCTTCACCTGCTCAGCCTCAGCCTTCACCTTATCCATGTGCTTACCAATCAGGTTACCAGCAGTACCACCTACAGCTGCACCGATAGCAGCGCCTACAGCAGCACCAGTTCCACGATGGCTATTATTCAACAAACCACCAACGATTGCGCCCAAGGCAGCACCTGCACCTGCACCAGCAGCTGTACCTGTCTTCTGACTTGTTCCACAACTTCCCAAAACGAGCAGCGCTGAAAGTGCTACTACTGTAAAATTCATCTTTTTCATTACTTATTCTCCTATATTTTATGTTATTTAAATGCAAAGATACGTATTTTTTCTCCAATAAGGAGAGATTTCTAATATTTTTTTGTATTTTTGCATGCAAAATTAAAGGTATTTGTCCAAACAGGGTAAGGAAATCTCCTATTTTGGGGTGGAAAATCCCTATATATGACAAAAAAAAGATGATACCTTATTATATAAT
>OLWE01000316.1_pt1 | contig 32444 bp, 30 predicted proteins | sample 1673591 | NCBI WGS metagenome assembly OLWE01 (sample SAMEA103958116, study PRJEB25191) | human gut metagenome | biome: human-associated habitat [ENVO:00009003]; feature: intestine environment [ENVO:2100002]; material: feces | place: Germany | collected 2013/2015 | reverse complement strand
CGGCCCTATCTTTTCCCTTGCGCGGGAAAAGATAGGGGAGAAAAGGGCGCTGGGGGACGCGTTTGGTGCTTTCTGCGTCTAAATTCAGGCAAGCACCAATGTTTCAGGCGTCGTTCCACTCGATAGTCACTCTACGAGTTTTTTACTACGCGCCGCCTGATACGGTACAACAGATTTGTGGGCAGTTGCGGTTGGATATTTGCAGTCAATAGAAGGTGCAGTCTGGATTTGTCAGACTGCACCTTTTTTGCGGGGAAGTTCTCTTGATTTGTACGCACCAAAGCCTTCCCCTATGAGGGGAAGGTGGCACGGCATTAGCCGTGACGGATGAGGTGGAGGCAGTTTCGTCTACGCGGCGCTGTCCACCTCATCAGTCAGCCTTACGGCTGACAGCTTCCCCTCATAGGGGAAGCCATTTGACCGCCGCGGCGGGCTAACCCCTCAGGCGCTCCGCGCCAGCTCCCCTTGACAAGGGGAGCCTTGGTGCGGGCGCATTCCAAAGCCTCCCCTTCCAGGGGAGGTGGCTCGGCGGAACGCCGAGACGGAGAGGTTGTGCCGGAAAGAGACAACCTCTCAGTCTGCTTCGCAGACAGCTCCCCTGGAAGGGGAGCCTTTGGGTATGCGTCCCATTTTTGCGGAAAAAGCCGTGCGCGCACTTGTAAAAGGGGAACGCATGTGATAAACTAATTCAGTTATGACGAAAATGAAGAAAACGGATAGATTTGGAGGGTGTCCCATGTAACAGCGGCGCTGCTTGGACTTAAAAAAACAGGATCTGGAGGAACATACATGGCATCCCTGAAAGAAGAAATCTCCCGGCGCAGAACCTTTGCGATCATCTCGCACCCCGACGCCGGTAAAACCACCCTGACAGAAAAATTCCTGCTCTACGGCGGGGCCATCGCGCAGGCGGGCGCGGTCAAGGGCAAGAAAAATTCCCGCGCCGCCGTATCGGACTGGATGGAGATCGAAAAGCAAAGAGGCATCTCGGTCACCTCGTCCGTCATGCAGTTCCAGTACGAGGGCTTCTGCATCAACATTCTGGATACCCCCGGCCATCAGGACTTTTCCGAGGACACCTACCGCACGCTCATGGCGGCGGATTCCGCCGTCATGGTCATCGACGGGGCCAAGGGCGTCGAGCCGCAGACCCGGAAGCTTTTCAAGGTCTGCGCCATGCGCCATATCCCGATCTTTACGTTTATCAACAAGATGGACCGCGAGGCGCGCGATCCCTTTGAGCTGCTCGATGAGCTGGAAAACGAGCTTGGCATCGAGACCTACGCCTGCAACTGGCCCATGGGCTCCGGCCGGGAGTTCCAGGGCGTGTACGACCGCCGGTCGAGCCAGCTGATCTTCTTTTCCGGCGTCTCCGGCAAGAACCGGGCGGACAAGATGGAGATCGACCTCTATGACCCGCAGGTCGCGGACCTCATCGGCGAGCGCCGCCACCAGCAGCTCATCGACGACGTAGAGCTGCTCGGCGCAGGCCGCGAATTTGACCTCGGGGAGGTCCGCGCGGGCCGCCTGTCTCCTGTGTTCTTCGGCTCTGCGCTGACGAACTTCGGCGTCGAACCCTTCCTGGAGGAGTTCCTGCGCATGACCCCGAGCCCGCTGCCGCGCGAGGCCGACTGCGGCGTGATCGACACGTTCAGCCCCGATTTTTCCGCCTTCGTCTTCAAGATCCAGGCGAACATGAACAAGGCCCACCGCGACCGGCTGGCCTTCATGCGCATCTGCTCGGGCCAGTTCCAGCGCGACGCGGAATATTACCACGTGCAGACCGGCAAGAAAATGCGCCTGTCGCAGCCGCAGCAGCTCATGGCCTCCGAGCGCGAGATCGTCGACGAGGCCTATGCGGGCGATATCATCGGCGTGTTCGACCCCGGTATCTTTTCCATCGGCGACACCATCACCGTCCCGGGCAAAAAGTTCCGGTTCGGCGGCATCCCGACCTTCGCGCCCGAGCACTTTGCCCGCGTCAGCGCCAAGGACTCCATGAAGCGCAAGCAGTTCCTCAAGGGCACGGAGCAGATCGCGCAGGAGGGCGCCATCCAGATCTTCAAGGTGCCGAACTCCGGCATGGAGGAGGTCATCGTCGGCGTCGTCGGCACGCTGCAGTTCGACGTGTTCCAGTACCGCATGAAGGCCGAATACGGCGTCGACCTGCGCATGCAGCAGCTGCCGTATGAGCAGCTGCGGTTCATCACGAAAGCGCCCGTCGCCGATCTCAAGGACCTGTACCTCTCGACCGACGCGGAGCTGCTGGAGGATTACCGCGGCCGGAGCCTGCTGGTCTTCGCCTCGCAGTGGTCGATCAACTTCATCCTCAAGCGCAACCCCGGCCTCGAGCTGGCGGAGACCGCGCAGTGATCGGATACAACAAGCGCACGCGTCCGCGTGTTTAGGCAGCACCGCACAATTCGGCAAGCAGATTCGGCGAGAGATTTTTCGCCAAGCCAAGGTTTGAAAAGCGCAGGAATACTTTGTGTATTTCAAGCTTTTCAAACCGCAGGATTGGCGGAAAAGATCCGGCGAAGCGCGCAGACGCAATTGTGCGGTGCTGCCTCACCAAAAAAAGCAGCGCCATGGGCGCTGCTCAGTTTGGCAGAAAAACGATAAAAATATTCATCCGAGCAGATTCTGCGTGCGGCAGAGCGCGGCGTACAGCCCGTTCTGCAGCAGCAGCTGCGTGTGTGAGCCGCGCTCGGCGATGCGGCCGTCGGCGATGACGACGATCTCCCCGGCCGCGCGGATGGTGGACAGGCGGTGCGCGATGATGAGCGTGGTGCGGTTTTTTGCCAGCTCGTCGAATGCGTGCTGGATCTTCGATTCTGTCAGCGTGTCGAGCGCGCTGGTCGCCTCGTCCAGAATGAGGATGGGCGGATTTTTGAGGAAGATCCGCGCGATGGCGATGCGCTGCTTCTGCCCGCCGGAGAGCAGCGTGCCGCGTTCGCCGACATAGGTGTCGAAGCCGTCGGGCATGGCCATGATGTCGTCGTAGATCTCGGCCCGCTTCGCCGCCTCGACGATCTCGTCCATCTCGGCGTCGGGCTTGCCGTAGCGGATGTTCTCAAGGATGGAATCGGCGAACAGGAAGACCTCCTGCTGCACGATGCCGATCGAGCGGCGCAGGCTCTGCTGCGTCACGCTGCGCACGTCCAGCCCGTCGATGGTGATGCTGCCGGACGAGACGTCGTAAAAGCGCGGGATGAGCTGGCAGAGCGTGCTCTTGCCGCCGCCGGACGGACCGACGATGGCGACGGTCTGCCCGGCCGGGATCTGCAGCGACACATCGTGCAGCACGGCCAGATCGCCTTCGTAGCTGAAGCTCACGTCGTTCACGCCGATCTCGCCGCGCGGACGGCCGAGGTCGACGGCGTCCGGTGCGTCGCGAAGCTCCGGCTCCGTGCGCATGATCTCCAGAAAGCGCTCAAAGCCCGCCGTGCCGTTAGCGTACAGCTCGGAGAAGTTGGCGAGCTTGCGGATGGGCGTGACGAAGGAGGCAATATAGAGCGTGAACGTCAGCAGGTCGACGGTGTCCATCTGCCCCTGCATGATGAGCAGACCGCCCACCGCGACGACCGCGACGGACAGCGAGGTCGTAAAGAACTCCATCGTGCCCATAAAAATGCCCATTTCCTTGTGGAACTGCTTCTTGGAGGTCTTGTAGGTGTCGTTCGAGCGGGTGAATTTCTCGGCCTCCACCGGCTCGTTGGCGAAGGCCTTGGCCGTGCGGATGCCGGAAAGCGCGGATTCGATGTCGGCGTTGATGACCGCCGTCTTTTTCTTGACGCGGCGGGAGGCCGTCCGCATGGCCTTGCGGCGCGAGAAGCTCACAAGGATGAACACCGGGATCATCACGGCCACGACCAGCGTCAGCCGCCATTCGATCGTCGCCATGACGGCCAGCGCGCCGACGATGGTCACGAACGAGATGAACAGGTCCTCCGGCCCGTGGTGGGCAAGCTCGGTGATCTCAAACAGATCCGTCGTCATCCGGCTCATGAGCTGGCCGGTGCGGTTGCGGTCAAAAAACTCGAAGCCCAGCTCCTGCATATGACTGAAGAGCGCCGCGCGGATATCGGCCTCCACGCGGATGCCGAACGTATGGCCCCAGTAGGTGATGACAAAGTAGAGCAGCGCACGCACCGCATACGCCGCCACCACGACCAGCATCACCGTGAAAAACGCGCGGTAGGCGTTCTGCGGCAGCAGCGTCCGCATCGCGTAGCGCGAGACGATCGGGTAAGCCAGATCGATCAGCGCTACGACCAGCGCGCAGGCCAGGTCGAGAAAAAACAGGCCCCGGTGCGGCCTGAAAAAGGAGAGGAAAATGGAAAGTCCGGACCGCGTCCGGTATTGCTCTGTCGTCATGATCGGTGCTCCGTTTCTGCGTGATGTTCTTGTATTATATCGGAGCGCGCGGCAGAATGCAAGCTGTTGCGCGGCGTGTATTTTTCTGTTAGAATGGCAGAAAAGTGAGGGGACACGAATGATCGAAATTCTGCAGGAAACAAAAACCTCCGTTGTCTGCGTCAAGCCCGTGGGCATTGCGGCGCAGGGGACGGATCCGCAGGCACTGCCGCAGCTGCTTGCCGCGCAGCTGGGCTGTGAAGTCTATCCCGTCCACCGGCTCGACCAGGCGGTCGGCGGCGTGATGGTCTATGCAAAGACGGCGAAGGAGGCCGCGCGCCTCACCCAAAGCATGGGCGAGGGCGGCATGCAGAAGACCTATCTCGCCGTGCTGACCGGCTGCCCGGAGGAAGCAAGCGGCACGCTGGAGGATCTTCTGTTTCACGACCGGGTGAAAAACAAGACCTACGTTGTGCGCCGGCCGCGCGGCGGCGTCAAAAAAGCGGTGCTCAGCTATGAGATCCTGGCGGAGGCGGAAGGGCTGAGCCTCGCGCGGGTCCGCCTGCAGACCGGGCGCACCCACCAGATCCGCGTGCAGTTCGCATCGCGCGGCTTCCCACTGCTCGGTGACGGCAAATACGGCAGCCGCGATAATCGCTGCACCTGCGCCCTCTGGTCCTTCCGTCTCACTCTCCCGACTGGCTCCCCTGGACCCAATTCCCCCTGCCGGAGATCATGTAAAAAGGCTCCCCTCCCAGGGGCCGATTCCCCCCTGGGAGGGGAGCCTTTACACAAGGGCACCCTGAAAAGGCTCTGTGGAAAGGCGGGTGTAATGATTTCCCTGCAGGCGGGGCGCAAGGAGGGACTCCGGGTCCGCTTCCCGGCGGACGAGCGCCAGCTTCTTTTCCCGCGGCAGCTGCTTGATGAGCGCCTCGAGCCGCGCGGCGGCCGCGTGATCCTCCGCCTGCCAGAGGGCCGCGAGCGCCTCCGGCGGGTGGGCGCGGGTGTATTTGGCGCAGGCCGCGCCGCCGGACGCATGCTGCCGCAGGCGCTTTTCGATGTCCGCCGCGATGCCGGTATAAAAACTCCCGTCCCGGCAGCGGAGCATATAGATATAGTACATGCCTTACCGGTCCGCCAGCGCGTTGGCGATCGCGGCGAAGCCGGGGATATCCAGCGTCTCGCCGCGTACCGTGGGCGCAAAGCCGCACGCGGCGATCACGTCCGCGAGCGTCTGCTTGTCAAACTGCGAAAAGCCGGAGGCCAGCGCATTGAGCAGCGTCTTGCGCCGCTGGGCGAAGGCCGCGCGCACGACCTTGAAGAACATCTCCTCGTCACGGATCTCACAGACCGGCTCTTTGCGCATCGTGAGCTTCAGAACCGCGCTCGTGACCTTCGGCTGCGGGATGAAGCAGCTGGCCGGAACGTCAAACAGCAGCTCCGGCTCGGCATAATACTGGCAGAAGACGCTGAACGCGCCGTATTCGCCCCGGCCGGGGGCCGAGCAGATGCGCTGTGCGACCTCCTTCTGTACCATGACGGTCACGGCCTCGAACGCCCGGCTCTCGAGCAGAGCGGCCAGGACCGGCGTCGTGATATAGTACGGCAGATTCGCGCAGGCCATCGGGCGCAGGCCCGCAAATTCCTCTGTGACCAGCGCCGGGATATTGGTCTTCAGGATGTCGCCGAAGATGATCTCCAGATTCTCATTTCCCGCCATCGTCTCAGCCAGCACGGGTTGGAGCGTCCGGTCGACCTCGACCGCGACGACCTTTTTCGCGTGCCGGCACAGCTGCTGCGTGAGCGGCCCGATGCCCGGCCCGACCTCGAGCACGCCGCAGGTCCCGTCGATCCCGGCCTCCAGCACGATATTCTGCGGTACCCAGCTCTGCGTCAGGAAATTCTGCCCCTTGGCCTTGGAAAAATGGAACCCATGCCGGGCCAGCAGCGCCTTGATTTCGGTGATATTACAAAGATCCATAAAAAATCCGCCTTTCCTACCGGTATCATACCAGACGAAAGGCGGATTTTCAATCAGGATCCTGCGTCCTTCTCCACGTACACGCTCACGCGCTTCACGCCCCACTCGATGCAGGTGTCGTAATCCGTGCCCATGTAGATGTCGATGACGTACGGGTGCTCGAGCATGTTGCCGCCGGTGTCCTCGGCGTAATAGTCGCCGACGAGCGTCCCGTCCTCCAGATACAGCCACACATGTGTGCCGTAGGGGATGACGCCGGGGTTGACGGCCAGCGTCCGGCCGACGGTCGTGTAGGTGCCGGTCGCCGTTGTGCCGGTCTGGCAATAGGCCGTGGCGAGGAAGGTGTCGAGCAGCTCCAGATCGTCCGGGACGGCATTGGGATCCCCGGCCGCATCATCCTCCGGGGCCACGGCTTTTTCCGGCGCAGGCGCTTCTTCCGGCGCTTCCTCCGCGGCGGGATCGTCGGCCGGGGCTACGGCTTCTTTTTCGTCCGTCTGCGGCAGGGGGACGAGGGTGTAGCCGATCGTCCGGACCGGCGCGGCGGCCGATGCCGCGGTCTGCACGGCCGGGGTGTCCGCGGCCTGCGGCTTCGGCGCGGCCTGGATGGCGAGCCATCCGCCCGCCAGCACCGCCGCCGCGGCCAGCGCCAGGCAGAGGCGGCGGGTCTGTAATTTCAGCTTCATCTCAGAGAGCCTCCTTTCGGGTTTTGCGCGCGCACAGCGTCTCTGTTTACAAATTTATAACATCCCGGTTACAGAATGTTATGTGCGCTATTATAGCGCATTTTTTGAAAACGTCAAGAAAAACAGGCAGAATCCCGCCGCGCCGCCAGAAAACGACCGGATCTGCGGGAAAATCCCACCCATTTTTATTTGCGGAATGCCATTGACAGAACCCGGGAAACGTGCTATTGTAAAGTCCATCAAAAGGCAGCGACGAAGACACGTCCCGGCAGCGGCAATGCAGCAGAGAGAGGCTCACATGGTGCAAGAGCTTCGGTATGGCCCGCCCGGATACCGCTTCTGAGCCGCGGCGCGGAAATGCGCCGCCGGGTTCTCCCGTTACAGAGATCACGAGCGACGGACACGAAGTCCGTAAGCAGGGTGGAACCGTGGAGCGTACAGCGCCTCACCCCTGAAATGACAGGGGTGAGGCGTTTTTGTTTTGCCCCAAATCAAATTAGGAGGCAAATGTTATGTCCGAAAACAATGAATTCACATTCGAAAACCCGCAGTATCGCAAGACGTACTGGCACACCTGTTCCCACGTGATGGCGCAGGCCGTCAAGCGCCTGTATCCGGAGGTCAAGCTCGCCATCGGCCCGTCGATCGACAACGGCTTCTACTATGACTTCGACGCCCCGTTCAACTTTACCCAGGAGCATCTCGATGCCATCGAGGCCGAAATGCGCAAGATCTGCAAGGAAAAGCTGAAGCTCGAGCGCTTTGAACTGCCGCGCGAGGAAGCTATCAAATACATGCAGGAAAAGGACGAGCCGTACAAGGTCGAGCTCATCAACGACCTGCCCGCCGACGCGCACATCTCCTTCTACACCCAGGGCGAGTTCACCGACCTCTGCGCCGGCCCGCACCTCGACTCCACCGGCCGCATCAAGGGCAACGCTATCAAGCTGACGCAGTGCTGTAGCGCCTACTGGCGCGGCGACTCCAAGCGCAAGATGCTCCAGCGCATCTACGCCGTCGCCTTCCCGAAGAAGGAAGAGCTCGACCAGTACCTCGCCGAGCAGGCCGAAGCCCTCAAGCGCGACCACAACAAGCTCGGCCGCGACCTGGAATACTTCACCACCGTCGACTGCATCGGCCAGGGCCTGCCCATTCTCCTGCCGAAGGGCGCGCGCGTCATCCAGCTGCTGCAGCGCTGGGTCGAGGACGTCGAGCAGGCGCACGGCTATCTGCTCACCAAGACTCCGCTCATGGCCAAGCGCGAGCTCTACAAGATCTCCGGCCACTGGGATCATTACCTTGACGGCATGTTCGTCATGGGCGACCCGCAGGATGAGACGAAGGAATGCTTCGCCCTGCGCCCGATGACCTGCCCGTTCCAGTATCAGGTCTACCTGAACCGCGGCCGCAGCTACCGCGATCTGCCGATGCGCCTGGGCGAGACGTCGACGCTGTTCCGCAACGAGGATTCCGGCGAGATGCACGGCCTCATCCGCGTGCGCCAGTTTACGATCTCCGAGGGCCATCTGGTCCTGCGCCCGGATCAGCTCGAGGACGAGTTCCGCGACTGCCTTGATCTTGCCAAGTATTGCCTCGGTACAGTCGGCCTGCTTGACAAGTGTACGTTCCGCTTCTCCCAGTGGGATCCCGCGAACCCCAAGAACAAGTACGAGGGCACGAAGGAGCAGTGGGACCACGCGCAGAGCGTCATGGCAAAGATCCTCGACGATCTGGGCGTCAAGTATGATATCGGCATCGACGAAGCCGCGTTCTACGGCCCGAAGCTCGATATCCAGTACAAGAACGTCTACGGCAAAGAGGATACCCTTGTCACCATCCAGATCGACATGCTGCTGGCCGAGCGCTTCGGCATGTACTACACCGATGAAAACGGCGAAAAGAAGCTGCCGTACATCATTCACCGCACCAGCCTCGGCTGCTATGAGCGCACGCTGGCTTACCTGATCGAGCACTACGCCGGCGCGCTGCCCACCTGGATGGCCCCGGAGCAGGTTCGCTTCCTGCCTGTCACTGACCGCGCTGTCGACTACTGCAAGGAGCAGGCCGCGAAGCTCACCGCGCAGGGCTACCGCGTGACGGTCGACACCCGCAGCGAGAAGATCGGCAAGAAGATCCGCGACGCGCAGATGGAGAAGATCCCCTACATGCTCGTCGTCGGCGACCGCGACATCGAAGCCGGTACCGTCTCCCCGCGTCACCGCGCGGACGGCGATCTCGGCGCCATGACGCTCGACGCCTTCACCGCAGTCCTGAAGGACGTTGTGGACAACAAGCTGCAGAAGTAAATCTCCCAAAACGCAGGCCCGCCCTCCGGAATGCCGGAGGGCGGGCTTTTTGCGGGCAGTCATTCCGCTTTCTGCAGATACGCTTCCTCGCAGCCCTGCTCCGCCGCGATCAGAAGCCGTTTTGCCCGGCCGTAATCGGCGGCCTCGATCGCCTCGATCGCCTGTTCGGCCGCCTCGACCATCTTCGCGTAGAGCGCTTCGTAGTCCATCTTTCATCCTCTTTTCTGAATAATATCCCAGGAACCCCGGTGCTCCCATTATATTATACTTATATAAGTATGTAAATTGCTGGAATTTAACAAATATATACTTATTGAATTATACATTCCGCCTCATACTTACAGTAGTATAAGCATGAGGTGAGAGCATGGTATATTCGGATGCGCAGAAGGAAGCGACCGCGCGCTACAATAAAAAAGCATATGATTTTATCAGCGTCGTCGTTCCCAAGGGCAAGCGGAAGCGGATCTCCGACTATGCCGCCTCGCAGGGAAAGAGCATGAATCGCTTCATCAACGACGCCATCGACGCCCAGATGCCGCCGGAAAAGACAGAAAAATAACCGCCCTGCCATCCGGCAGAGCGGTTTTCTTTATCAACGGCCGAAACCGCCACTCGGCCAAGTGACGGTTTCGAAATGTTATGAAATCTGAGCTTTAACCGAGGCTAAACCGCTTGTCGAGGGGCCTTCGGTTATTTTTATGATAGCAGAGCTGTAAAATATGTCAAGTCCGCTTACACGTTGAACAGGAAGTTGACCACGTCGCCGTCGTGCATGACGTACTCCTTGCCCTCGCTGCGCAGCAGACCCTTCGCCTTGGCGTTGGCCAGCGTGCCGCAGGCCTTGAGATCGTCAAAGGCGATGACCTCGGCGCGGATGAAGCCGCGCTCAAAATCGGAGTGGATCTTGCCCGCGGCCTGCGGGGCCTTGGTGCCCTTCTTGATGGTCCAGGCGCGGCATTCGTCGCTGCCCGCGGTCAGGAAGGAGATGAGGCCTAGCAGCTCGTAGCTGCACTGGATCAGCCGGTCCAGACCCGACTGCTTCAGCCCCAGCTCTTCCATGAACATGGCCTTTTCGTCCGGATCGTCGAGCTCGGCGATGTCGGCCTCGAGCTTCGCGCAGATCGGCAGCACCTCGCTGCCCTCCTTCGCGGCCAGCGCCTGCACCTGGGTGAAATAGCTGCAGCTCTCGGGGGCATTGACGTCGGTCTCGCTGAGATTCGCGGCGTAGATCGTCTTGCGGAGCGTCAGCAGGTCGCTCGTGGCGATCATGGCGGCGTCATCCTCGGAGCATTCGAACGTGCGGGCGAGATTGCCCTCGTTCATATAGTCGCGCAGGGCCGTGAAGACCTCGACCTCGTGGTTGAAGCGCTTGTCGCCGCCCTTGGCGTTTTTCTGCGCCTTGTCGATGCGGCGGTCGATCATCTCGAGGTCGGCCATGATGAGCTCGGTGTTGATGATGTCGATGTCGCGCAGCGGGTCGGTCGAGCCCTCGACGTGGGTGACGTTGGAATCGTCGAAGCAGCGCACGACGTGGACGATCGCGTCGCAGCCGCGGATGTTGGACAGGAACTTGTTGCCCAGACCCTCGCCCTTCGACGCGCCCTTGACCAGACCCGCGATGTCGACGAACTCAATGACGGCGGGGGTGAACTTCTTGGGGTTATGCTGGTCGCGCAGCCACTCGAGCCGCGCATCCGGCACGGACACGACGCCGACGTTCGGGTCGATGGTGCAGAACGCATAATTATCCGCCGCGACGCCCGCGTTCGTAATGGCGTTGAACAGCGTGGACTTGCCCACATTCGGCAGCCCGACGATACCTAATTTCATATCCTTCGTCTCCTTGCCCGGGGTTTGGCCCGGTTCGATCGTGATAGGTAGATTATAAAGCAGCGGGGCAGATTTTTCAACAGGGAAACGAAAAAGTCCGGCGGAGCCGGACTTTTGGGGGTTATTTGCGGGTGGGGGCGGTGCCGGCGCGGCGGCTGTAGAGGCGGGCGAGACCGCCTTCGCTCGTCTCGCGGAAGGCGCGGTTCATGCTGATGCCGGTCTCATACATCGTGCGCACGACCATATCGAACGAGATCGTTCGCGTGCCGACCAGCATGTGCGCGAGGTTCGCCGAGTCGATGGCGCGCTTGGCGGCGACGGCATTGCGCTCGATGCAGGGGATCTGCACAAGACCGCAGATGGGGTCGCAGGTGAGGCCGAGATGATGCTCCATGGCGATCTCCGCCGCGTACTCGACCTGCTCGATCGGGAACTCCATCAGCTCACACATGGCGGCGGCCGCCATGGAACATGCCGAGCCGACCTCCGCCTGACAGCCGCATTCCGCGCCGGAGATGGACGCGTTGCGCCGGATCAGATTGCCGATGATGCCCGCCACGCCGAGCGCGTGCGCCATGCGCAGGTCGGAATAGTGGTATTTGCCCTGCAGATACATGAGGACCGCGGGCAGCACGCCGCAGCTGCCGCAGGTGGGCGCGGTGACAATGGTGCCGTTGGCGGCGTTCTGCTCCGCCGCGGCGAAGGCGTAGGCGCAGACGAGCTGCAGCTCGCGCACCTGCGGGATCTCCTGCGCGTGCTGGCGTTCATAGAGATATTTGGCCTTGCGCTGCACACCCAGCCCGCCGGGCAGGATGCCGGTCGCCTCCAGTCCCTCCTCGACCTCGCTGCGCATGGCGCGCCAGATCTGCTGCAGAAAGTCCCAGATCTCCGGGCCCTCGTTCAGCTCGACGTACTCGCGCAGCGAGATATAGCGCCAGCGGCAGTACTGCGCGATCTCCGCGAAGGAGTTTTCAGGGTAGATTTCCTCCGCGCCGGCCGCTTCGCGGCCCTCGATGACGATATCGCCGCCGCCGATGGACTCCACGCGCATCGACGCGATCTTTTCTTCGCCCTTGTAGGCGGCAAAATCGAGCGTGTTCGGGTGCTTGAGATCGTCGGGGTCCTTGTCGGAGAAGATGATCTCCGTCGGGGTGGGGGACAGGACCTCGCTCAGCACGCGGTCGGTGCCGTGGCCGACGCCGGTCAGGGCCAGCGAGCCGTAGAGCGTGACTTCATAGCGCTCCGCGTCGGGATGCTCCTGCTTGAAGATGCGGGCCGCGCGCTCCGGCCCCATGGTGTGGGAGCTGGACGGGCCCTTGCCGATTTTATAAAGATCACGAATGGATTTCATGATATGTGCCTCCGGTATCGTAATGTATCTGCATGATAGCAGAGGCCGCCGGAAATTACAACCCCGTAGATCCCCTTTTATTTGGAATTTGAGCTCCGCCGGGCCAGCGCCTCCAGCGCCAGCTCGCCCGCGAGCTTGAACAGCGTATCGCGCAGCACCTGCTCGATCGGCAGGCCGGCCGCGCGGGCGACAGAGGCGTAGAACTCCTCTGTCGCCTCGTCGAGCGGGATACAATAGATCATGGCTTCAGACCCTCCAATAAACCTGCGTTCAGGTAGTTCATCTTATGTACAGACGCTTGACAAGTGTGATAGAATAAAGCTATTGACTGAAAAAGTATTTCCGAAAGGATGAACCGATATGGCGAAAGAGAAGAAAGTGGAGCAGATCACCGATATGGAGGTCGATTTTGCCCAGTGGTACACCGATATCTGCCGCAAGGCCGAGCTGGTCGAGTATGCGTCGGTCAAGGGCTTTACGATCCTGCGCCCGTACGGCTACGCGATCTGGGAGAACATCCAGCGCATCATGGATGCCGAGTTCAAAAAGACCGGCCATGAGAACGTGGCGATGCCCGTCCTGATCCCCGAAAGCCTGCTGAAAAAAGAGGGCGAGCTCGTCAACGGCTTCGCGCCTGAGGTCGCCTGGGTCACAATGGGCGGCAGCGAAAAGCTCGAGGAGCGTCTGGCCTTCCGCCCGACGTCCGAGACCATGTTCTGCGACCACTGGTCCCGCGTCCTGCAGACCTACCGGGAGCTGCCGATGCTCTACAACCAGTGGTGCTCCGTCATCCGCTGGGAGAAGACGACCCGCCCGTTCCTGCGCAGCCGCGAGTTCTGGTGGCAGGAGGGCCACACCATCCACGAGACCGCCGAGGAAGCCATCCACGAGACCGAGCAGCAGCTGAAGTGCTATGCCGATTTCTTTGAGAACGTCCTCGCCATCCCCGTCGTCCCCGGCCAGAAGACCGAGAAGGAAAAGTTCGCCGGTGCGGAAGCGACCTACACCGTCGAGTGCCTCATGAAGGACCACAAGGCGCTGCAGGGCGCGACCAGCCACTACTTCGGCGACAAGTTCTCCCGCGCCTACAACGTGACCTTCACCGGCCGCGACAACAAGCTGCAGTACCCGTTCCAGACCTCCTGGGGCTCCACCACGCGCATGATCGGCGCGGTCATCATGGCCCACGGCGACAACAACGGCCTCGTCCTGCCGCCCAAGATCGCGCCCATCCAGGTCATCGTCCTGCCCGTCGCCATGCACAAGGCGGGCGTGCTGGAAAAGGCCGCGGAGCTGAAAGATCGTCTGGTGAAGGCGGGCCTGCGCGTCAAGCTTGACGATTCCGACAACTCCATGGGCTGGAAGTGCGCGCAGTATGAGATGAAGGGCGTGCCCGTGCGCGTCGAGATCGGCCCGCGCGACATCGAGGCCGGGCAGTGCGTCCTCGTCCGCCGCAACGACGGTGAGAAGACGGTCGTCGCCCTGGAGAACCTCGAAGCCGCTGTCGCCGAGCAGCTCGAGCTCGTGCAGAAGGGCATGTTTGAAAAGGCGAAGCAGAATCTCGATAACCATATCTACGAAGCCCATTCGCTCGAAGAGGCCAAGCAGCTGCAGGCCGAGCACGGCGGCTTCATCAAGACGATGTGGTGCGGCGAACTGGAGTGCGAGCTGAAGATGAAGGAGGAGGGCGGTATGTCCTCCCGCTGCATGCCGCTCAAGCAGGAGCATCTCGGCGATACCTGCCCGATCTGCGGCAAGCCCGCGAAAAAGATGATCTACTGGGGCATCGCATACTAAGAGAAAAAGGGTGCAGCCCGATGGGCTGCACCCTTTTTGTATGTTACGGTTCCTTTTCCATCCGCGCCAGGTCGGCGAGCGTGTAGCGGCCGAGGTAATCGGCGATCGTCCGGTCGAGTCCCTGCCACAAGGGCAGCGTCCGGCAGTTTTTCGCGTTTTCGCACTGCTGCCCGGTCTCGAGACAGGTGACGGGGGCCAGCGTGCCCTCGGTCAGAGACAGGATCTCGAAGGCCGTATAGCCGGCCGCGGGCCTTGCCAGACGGTAGCCGCCGCCCTTGCCGCGCACGGCGTCGAGCAGCTTCGCCTTGCTCAGCACGGCCAGAATGCTTTCCAGATACTTTTCGGAGATCCCCTGCCGCGCCGCGATGGTCTGCAGCGGGATATAGCCCTCCTCCGCATGCTCAGCCAGATCAATCATCACGCGCAGGGCGTAGCGGCCCTTGCTGGAAATCATCATCGTGCGGTCCCTCCTTTTCTGATAACCTACTATACTACAAGGTTAGAGGTTTATCAAGCCGAAACCTGCAATTTACAAGGATTTCTTTTTGTGCTATAGTATTAAGAGCATCATTTATCATTCCGGAGAAGAACGCATCATGACCAAGGACCTGACCCGGGGAACGCCCTGGAAGCTCATTGTGCAGTTTGCCCTGCCGATCATGGCGGGGAATCTGCTGCAGCAGCTGTATAACACCGCCGACACCATCATTGTCGGCAATTTCAACGGCCAGCAGGCGCTGTCCGCCGTGGGCGCCTGTGCGTCGCTGACAGTTTTGTTTACCGCGCTCGCCATCGGCTTTTCCATCGGCGCGGGCGTGCTGATCTCGCAGTATTTCGGCGCTTCGCGGGAGCAGGAGCTGCGGCAATATGCCGCGACGGCCATCGTGCTGATGCTGGCGATGGGCCTTCTGATGTCGCTCATCGGCGTCTGCAGCGCGAGATTCCTGCTTGCGCGCGCGCTCGGCACGCCGGAGGCGCTGCTGCCGCTGACGCTGCTGTATTTCCGCATCTACGCCGCGGGCCTCGTGTTCCAGTTCGGGTATAATATCGCGGCCGCGCTGCTGCGCGCGCTGGGCGACAGCAAGGCCACGCTCTATTTCCTGCTCGTCTCCTCGGTTTTGAACGTCGTGCTTGACCTCGCCTTTGTGGCTGGGCTCGGGATGGGCGTGGCGGGCGCGGCCATAGCGACGGTCATCTCGCAGATCGCCTCGTGCGTCATCGGCTTTGCCTACATGCACCGCAGATACGCGCTTCTGCGCTTTTCGCTGCGGGAGCTGCGGATGGACCTGAAAACAGCGGGACGCATCCTGCAGGTCGGCGCGCCGATGGCGATCCAGCAGTCGATCGTCTCGTGCGGCTTTCTGTTCCTGCAGCGGCTGGTCAACTACTACGGCGAGAGCATGATCGCCTCCTACACCGTCGCCAGCCGGATGGAAAACATCCTCATGATCCCCATCATCGGCATCCAGAACACCATGGCCACCTTCGCCGGGCAGAATATGGGCGCGCAGCGCCCTGACCGCGTGTCGAAGGGCCTGGGGCAGGGCGTGCTCGTCTCGCTCGGCATGACGCTGATCCTGTGTCTGGCGCAGATCGCGGGCATTCCGCTCATCATCCGGGCCTTCCAGCTTGACGCGGGCGCGGCGGCCATCTGCCGCCTGCACCTGTTCAGCTCCGCTGTCGCCATCCCCATCTTCGCGGTCTATTTCCCTGCCAATGGCATGTGCCAGGGCGTGGGCGAGGGCTTCCACGCTACGTTCTACGCGCTGCTGGCGCTGGGGCTGCGCGTGGTGTTCGCATACGCGCTGCACAAAACGAGCCTGTTCGGCTATACGGCGATCTGGTGGAGCCAGGCCATGTCGTGGACGATCACGCTCGTCGTCTGCTACGTGCATTTCTTCCGCGGCAAGTGGAAGGACAAATCCCTGATTTCCTGAAGGAGGATCCGCTATGCAGCACCGCTTTTTCGCGCTGATCTCCCGTATGCGCTATATCGGCCGCTGGGGGCTCATGCGCAACACGTTTGAAGAAAATATCCAGGAGCACAGCCACATGGTCGCCGTGCTGGCGCACGGGCTGGCCATGATCCAGCGGGACATCCTCGGCGAGCCCGCCGACCCTGACCGCTGCGCTGTCGCCGCGCTGTTCCACGACGCGTCGGAGATCCTGACCGGCGATCTGCCGACGCCGATCAAGTATTATAACCCCGAGATCAAATCCGCCTACAAGCAGATCGAGGCCGTCAGCTGCGAAAAGCTGCTGGCGCTGCTGCCGCCGGAGCTGCAGGCGGGCTACCGCCCGCTGCTGTTCGAATCCGACCCCGGGACCGCGAAGATCGTCAAGGCCGCCGACAAGCTCTCGGCCTACATCAAATGCGTCGAGGAGCTGAAGGCGGGCAACTCGGAATTCGAGGCAGCCGCCCGCCAGACGCGCCAGGCGCTGTGCAACATGCAGCTGCCGTGCCTAGACTACTTCATGGCCCACTTCCTCGACAGCTTCCAGCTCACGCTGGACGAGCTGGAGTAGGTTTTGACGGATCGGTCAAATTCCGGGCGAAAAAGCGCCGAAATTCGCACAGAACTCACAGTTGTTTTTTCTCCGGCCCGCCGGTATAATGTCCTGCAGTGAGTTTATGAAAGGAAGTGCGACCGATGACTGCATGGAAAACGCCCGTCAGACGCTGCATTTCTTGTTTTGTTTTTGCCGGGGAACCCGTTTCTCCGGTGCCGTATTCGTTTTTGAAAGAAGAATTGTGAGCCTCGTATTTTTCAGGTTTCACAATTCTTTTTTTATGCGTTTCGGGCAGCCGCTCCGGCAAAGACAGCGAGAAGAGAAAGGAGAACACCATGGGAAAAAGCAAAATTCCGGAAACCGGCATCTATGACGCCAGACAGCTCGGCACGGGCAGAATGCTGCTGCTCGGCTTCCAGCACATGTTCGCCATGTTCGGCGCGACGATCCTCGTGCCCATCCTGACGGGCCTCGACGTTTCGAACACGCTTCTGTTCGCGGGCCTCGGCACGCTGCTGTTCCACCTCATCACCGGCGGCAAGGTCCCGGCCTTCCTCGGCTCGTCCTTCGCCTTCCTCGGCGGCTACGCCACCATTGCTCCGATGCTCGGCGAGCAGCAGAACCAGCCCAACCTCGAGATGCTGCCCTATGCCTGCTTCGGCGTCGCGTGCGCGGGTCTTGTGTATGTCATCCTTGCGGCTTTGTTCAAGGCGTTCGGCGCCAAGAAGGTCATGCGCTTCTTCCCACCCATCGTCACCGGCCCCATCATCATCGCCATCGGCCTGAACCTGTCCTCCTCCGCCATCAATAACTGCACCGGCAACTGGTGGATCGCCATCGCGGCCATCCTCATCATCGTCGCCGCCAACATCTGGGGCAAGGGCATGATCAAGATCATCCCGATCCTCCTCGGCGTCATCGGCTCGTATGTGCTGGCCGTCATCTTTGACGCCAATACCCGCGCGGCCCTCGTCGCCAACGTTTCTGAAGCTAAGTGGTTCGCCCTGCCCATCAAGATGGAGCAGACCGTCTTCGGCCTCTTTGCCTCCGGCAATGCCGACCCCCACAAGCTGCTGACCGCCGTCATCACCATCGTCCCCCTGAGCCTGGCTACCATGGTCGAGCACATCGGCGACGTATCCGCCATCTCCTCCACCTGCAACCGCAACTACATTGAAGATCCCGGCCTGCACCGCACGCTGATGGGCGACGGTCTGGCAACGACCCTCGCCGCCCTCTTCGGCGCGCCCGCCAACACGACCTACGGCGAAAACACCGGCGTTCTGGCTCTCAGCCGCATCTATGACCCGCGCGTCATCCGCATCGCGGCGGTCCTGGCTATGCTCTTCTCCTTCAGCCCGAAGTTCGCGGCCGTCATCTCCTCCATGCCCGGCGGCACCATCGGCGGCGTCAGCCTTGTGCTCTACGGCATGATCTCCGCGGTCGGCGTGCGCAACGTCGTCGAGAACAAGGTCGACTTCACCAAGTCCCGCAACGTTCTGGTCGCGGCCCTCATCCTCGTTTTGTCCATCGGCATCAGCTATTCGAAGGCCGGTGCGCTGCAGCTCGGCGCGATCAGCCTGTCGGGTCTGGCCGTCGGCTCCATCGTCGGCATCGTCCTCAACGCCGTCATGCCCGGCAAGGACTACGTCTACGGCGAAGACAAGCAGGGCGACGAATCCGTCAACTTCATCGTCCAGTAAGTACACTCAACCACCCAAAGCGGCAGGACCGGATGGTCCCGCCGCTGTTTTTTATGGTCCTCCGTTAATTGACCGTCAGAGAGCCGTCTGTGCAGATATACATGCCCGCGCTGCAGTTCTCCACGAAAAAGCAGTACCGCCCGTCTTCTTCGATTTTGAAAGTATAGAGATGCCCCTGCGCGGAGACAACTTCCTCGCTGACGTAAATTCCGTCTTTAAACAGCCCGAAGCCGAGGCTGCCGCGTGCATCCGCGTCCAGCGAGATCGTCACCGTATCGCCCGTCCGCAGGTCAAAGCCGGTCGAGTTCTCCGGGTACAGCAAGACCATATGCGCGTTTCCAAATGCAAATTCCGCAAAATGGCCATCCGCGTCCACGGCAAGCTCCGTAACGGAATTCGGGATAAACGGCATCGTCGACACGTCGACCAACGTGGTGCTTTGGCAGACGGCGCGGTCGTGCGCCGCGATTTGCTGCTGCTGATAAGCGGCCGCTTCCTCGGCGGACAGGACCAGCTCCTCGCGGCCGTCTTCGCCAAAATAATGGACGGTCCCATCCGCGTCGATCTGCTCCATGGCATGGATGACCGACGTTTCTTCGAGCATCCGGTCCTTTTCCGCCTCGCTCATGCTCCCGGTAAAGACGAAGCCGGGCCACTTGTGCGCGACAACGGCTGCCGTGGCAGAGACGCACAGGGCGGCCGCGATGACCGCCGCGGCCAGACCGACTCCGGAGATCCGCCTGACCGGTTTCCCCTGCGCAGCTTCCGCATGGAGCCTTTGCATGGTCTGCGCCCGGATCCGGCTGGCAGTAACGAACTCTTTTTCTCCGATCTCGACCGGGATGCACGGCAGATCGTCCATCATGTCGGATATTTTAAGCTTCAACGAAATAACCCCCTTTTTCCAGCACTTCCTTCAGCTTCTTCCGGCCCCGGAAGAGCTTCGTCTTGACATTTGCGGACTCCAGCCCCATCTCCTCCGCAATCGTGGAGACCGGCTGATAAAAATAGTAGTAGCGCAGAAAGATCTCGCGCTCCGGCTCGCGCAGGGCGAGCACGGCTTTCCGGATGTACGCCGCCTGCTCCCGCTTTTCCAGCTCGCGCTCCGGCGTCCCAGAGGAAATGACAAGCATGTCGTCTTCGAGCGGAAGCTCTCTGCCGGTTTTGCGTGTGGATTCCTTCGCCTTGTTCCGCGCGATGCTGCCGAGATATGCTTTTGCCTTTCCGGGCCGGATCTCTTTTGCGTGGGTCCAGAAGGCAAAGAAAACGTCGGAGGCGATCGCTTCCAGATCGGCGCTGGCCGCAGCGGGCCCGAGAATGTTGGAAACAATGGTACTGACATAAGCCGTATAGCGGTCGATAAACCACGCCAGCGCATCTTCCTCCCGGTGCTTCAGCCGTTTTAAAGCCTCTCGTTCTTCCAAGCGCGTTTCACCACCTTTCCGTTTTGATCGGCCGTCACCCTTCATATTGCAAGCTCACGGGTCCCGGTTTCACCTTTCAGCAAAAATGATACCGCACATCCCCGGAATGGCAAAGCGGCGGGACCGGATGGTCCCGCCGCTGTTTTTTGGTCAGCCGGCTGTCTGGGCGATATCGGCGGGGTTCATGCTCAGCATGACTTCGTTGCTGCCGTCTACGGTTTTGGAATACAGGACGCCGTTCTGAATGTCCTTCAGAATGCTCTCATACAGGGCGATGGTCTCGTCGATCTTCTGCTGCGTCCAGGTATAGTCGCCGCTGGTCTGGCCGAGCAGACTCTGCAGCTCCACCTTTTCGTTGTCCAGCCACGCCTTATACTCGTCATAGGTCCACCAGACGGCGTCGGGCGTGGGGAAGCGGGCCTCAAATTCCGCGTCCGTCAGCGGCTCGAAGGTCTTTCCTCCGTCGAAGCTGTAATAGGTCCTGCCGTCGGCAGGGTCGACGTAGGACATGAGCGTGCTTTCCTCATGGGTCGTGTCGCTCGCTGCGTTCATGCGCTGGTCCGCCAGCTCCCGGAACTGCTCCTTCGTCAGCACGTCCACGCCGGAGATCACGCCTGCGCTATCCCGCCGGACGTGCAGATAGCCGCCGCCGGCGGCTTCTTCGTCCATGTAAAAGCCGCCCGGCGAAGAAGCCGGGCGGCAGCGCTGCTTTTTATTTCTCCATCAGACCGACGCAGTCGTAATACGGCTTGGCGGCGATGAGGGCCTTGTTCTCCTTGAAGACGTTGTGCATGAGGGTGATGACGGCGTAGTCGCACTGCGCCATGGCCTCTTCGAGGGAATAGTTGTGATATCCAGCGACGTCCCCCTGGATATACGGCTCGCAGGCGAGGACCTCATAGCCGCGTTCTTTGAGGATGTTCGCAAAGAGCACGGACGGGCTTTCGCGCGTGTCGTCGATGTTGGCCTTGAAGCTCATGCCGAGCACGGCGATCTTCGCGCCGGGCTGCACGTCGCGCGCGATGCGGTCGGCCGTCCAGGCGGGCTTGCCGTCGTTGACGAGGCGGGCCTCGTAGATGAGCGGGGTAATGTCTTCAAACTTCTCGTGGATGAACCACGGATCGACCGCGATGCAGTGGCCGCCGACGCCGACGCCGGGGGTATGCACGTTGACGCGCGGATGGCAGTTGGCCAGCTCGATGAGCTTGAACACGTCGATGCCGAGCCGGTCGCAGACCTTGCTGAGCTCGTTGGCGTAGGCGATGTTGATGTCGCGGAAGGTGTTTTCCGTCAGCTTGCACATCTCGGCGGTCAGATCATCGGTCAGGCGGATGGTGCCGCCGGTGACGACCTTTTCATAGATCTGCTTCGCGTACGCGGCCGACTCCGGGCGGTTCGAGCCGATGATGCGGTCATTCTCGCGCAGCTCGATGAGCATGCGGCCGGGGATGATGCGCTCGGGGCAGTGCGCCGTCATGAACTGCTCGGGTGCAAGGCCGGAGGTCTCGGAGACGATCCCCTCCACCATGCGCGTGGAGTAGGGAGGCGACGTGGACTCGAGCACGCAGAGGTTGCCTGCCTGCAGGACCGTGCCGACCTCCTTTGCCGCGGCTTCGACGAAGCGCATGTCGGACACGCGCTTGTGGTCCTCGGTCTCGCGGTAGGGGGTCTGGACGCAGATGATGAAGACGTCGGCAGGCTCCGGCTTCGTCGTGAAGTGCAGACGGCCGGTATTCATGGCCTTCGTCATGGCGTCCTGCAGACCGGGTTCTACGATATGGATATGGCCCGCGTTCAGCGTCTCGACGACGGAGTCCTTCACGTCGAAGCCGCAGACCTCATAGCCCGCCAGCGTAAAGGTGATGGCGGTGGGGAGGCCGATGTAGCCGCAGCCCATGATCTCGATTTTTTTCATGCTTTTTCGCTCCTTTGTATGGAAACATACAAGGTAATTATATCCTAAAAATCACGCTTTTGCAAGCAGGTCCTGCACCATATCGGTCTTTTCCCACGGCAGATCGAGATCCGCGCGGCCGAAATGGCCGTAGGCGGCCGTCTGGCGGTAGATCGGGCGGCGCAGATCGAGCCGGCGGATGATGGCCGCCGGACGCAGGTCAAAGCAGTCCCGCACGAGCTGCGCGAGCTTCTCGTCGGCCATCTTGCCGGTGCCGTAGGTCTCGACGAGGACGGAGACCGGATGGGCCACGCCGATGGCGTAGGCCAGCTGCAGCTGGCAGGCGTCGGCCAGACCGGCCGCAACGAGGTTCTTGGCAATGTAGCGGGCCATGTACGCGCCGCTGCGGTCGACCTTCGTCGGGTCCTTGCCGGAGAAGGCACCGCCGCCGTGGGCCGCGTAGCCGCCGTAGGTGTCGACGATGATCTTGCGGCCGGTGAGGCCAGAGTCGCCGGCCGGGCCGCCGATGACGAAGCGGCCGGTCGGGTTCACGTAGTATTTCGTATTCTCGTCGAGCAGACGGGAGGGGAGGTTCGGCTCGATGACGGTCTCGACGACCGCCTTGCGCAGATCCTCGATGGCGATGGAGTCCGCGTGCTGGGTGGAGACGACGACGGTATCGATGCGGGCGGGCAGGCCGTCGGGACCGTATTCCACGGAGACCTGGCTCTTGCCGTCCGGGCGGAGCCAGGGCAGCTTGCCGCTCTCACGCGCGGCGGTGAGGGCGCGGGTGAGGTTGTGGGCGTAGGCGATGGGGGCCGGCATGAGCTCCTTCGTCTGCGTGCAGGCGAAGCCGAACATCATGCCCTGGTCGCCAGCGCCGGTCGAGCCGTCGTCAAAGGCGTTGTCAACGCCCATGGCGATATCCGGGGACTGGTGGCCCACGGCGACCATCACGTTGCAGCTGTGGCCGTCGAAGCCCATCTCCGGCCGGTCGTAGCCAGCGTCGCAGATGGCCTTTCTGGCCAGGCTCGCGATATCGATCTGCGCGGACGTGGTGATCTCGCCCATGACGAGGACCATGCCGGTCGTGGCCGCCGTCTCACACGCGACGCGGCCCATGGGGTCCTGCGCCAGCACGGCGTCGAGCACGCTGTCGGAGACCAGGTCGCAAAGCTTGTCGGGATGTCCCTGCGTGACGGACTCCGAGGTGAAAATTTTTCTGTTGTTCATATTCCGATTCCTTTCCGGGCACAAAAAAAGCGCCCTGCCCGAGGGGCAGAACGACAAATGTTCTTCTCCCTCATCTTTCGATTCCTTCGCCGGATTTGGCACCTTGCGTCCGCAGGTTGCCGGGTTTCATTGGGCCGTTCCCTCCACCACTCTTGATAAGGCTGTTCAGTTGTACCTCGATTATACAAAAACCGCCGCGAATGTCAAGCATCTTCTTTCGATATCGGCAAATTTCCCCCGTTTATCCGGAGGAAGACCCGTCAATACTTCTTCCAGCATAGAAATGTTTACATTTACGGGGTAGATTTTTCTGGCCCCGCCCTGTATGATGGGGAACGAAATCAGGAGGGTGAATCGTATGAAAGATCTTCGCAGGCGGTTTGAGCGCTTCTGCCTGAAAAACAGGGGCAAGGGCATCCCGAACCTCATGCTCGTCATCGCCATCGGCAATCTGGTGGTCTATGTGCTCTCGCGCGTCGACCCCAGCAACATCGTCTACAGCTATCTCTGCTTCAGCCGTTCCGCCATTCTGCGCGGGCAGGTCTGGCGGCTGTTTACGTACGTCTTTACGTATCTGAACGACACTGCCGGCATCTATCTGTTCCTGGCCGTCGTGTCGCTGTTCTGCTACTATCAGTTCGGCAAGATCCTCGAGAGCTACTGGGGTCCGTTCCGCTTCAATCTGTATTATCTCACCGGGCTTCTGCTGACCGATCTGGCCGCGCTGCTCCTCGGCTCCGGGGCGGACGCCGCAGCGCTGAACCTCAGCCTGTTTCTCGCCGTGGCGACCATCGCGCCGGAGGCGCGGGTGCTGCTGCTTTTCTTCATTCCACTCAAAATGAAATACATGGCTTGGGTCTACCTCGGCGGTACGGTGCTGAGCGTGTTTTTGTATCTGCGCATCGCCCCGTTCCTCTCGTTCTACTGGCTGCTGCCCATCGTGCCGCTGCTCAACTATCTCCTTTTCTTCGGCAGCGACGTCAAAAACATCCTGCCGGACGCCCTGCGCTATCGCCAGCGCAAAAACTACCGCACCACCGGCACAGGATCCCGGCCGAACGCGAACTGGGCCGGGTCCTACCACTCCAAAACCGGCGAAAAGCCCTACCGCCACAAGTGCACGGTCTGCGGCCGGACGGACACGGACTATCCGAATCTGGAGTTCCGCTACTGCTCGAAATGCAACGGCTACTACTGCTACTGCATCGACCACATCAACAACCACGTCCATATCACCACGCCCCCGGAGGGGAAGCAATAAAAAACAAAAAGACGTGCCGTCCCGGCACGTCTTTTTCGTTTTTATTCCCCGCAGCCCTGGATGTTCAGGGAGTCGAGCGCCTCCTGTCCGGCGGCGGTCAGGGCCATGCTGCCGCGGACCGGGTAGTCCTCATACCCCGCGTAGTCGAAGCCCTGCAGCGGCAGGGCAAAATCGACGGAGATGAGCCGCTTGACCTGCAGGGCGAGGATGGCCGCGCTGATCTCGGCCCGGCCGCCGAGGTCTGAGAGATAGACCGGCGTCTCGTTGGTCCGGGTACACGCGGCGGGCAGAAAGGCCAGCTCGCCGAAGCGCCGCAGCAGGCGGATCTCCGCCTCTGTCAGCAGCAAAATATGGCTCTGGCAGCCGCCGCAGCCGGACGCACAGCCGCCGCAGCCGGTACAGCCGCTCATAAAGGTCCCTCCGTTCCCGGGGCGCACCATCCTGGCGCGCCCTTGTCGTTGCCCTTAGCATACCCGAATTTCGAGACAGCGTCAATGCTTTTTCTCCAGCAGGGCGGTGAGCTTGTCGGTCAGCGTCCACACACCCGCGATCAGACCGAGCAGCACCGCTGCCGGGATCGCCAACACGCCGATCAGGGCAAGACCCAGATAAAACACGCCGCCGGAGGCACCGGATCTCACTTTTTTCATACGGTCACCATACATAAGTTCAGTTTTACCCGCGCAAGCGTCCACACGTCCCGCAGCCAGAGGAAAAAGTCCTCGAGGTTGCGGACGGTCTGCTGCACGCCGATCTCCGCGCAGCTGCCGAAGACCGCCCGGGCCGCGCAGCAGGTCATGCCGATGAGCAGCGCCGCGATCAGGACCAATACCAACACCAGACGCACAAGCAGACGGATCATGCAGCATCCTCCTTTGCGCCCGCGACGATCGAATAATACGAATTGGACGTGACGCGGTAGACGATGGCGTAGAACACGGCGTAGACCGCGAACGTGATGACGGTCGTGCCGATGAGCAGCTTCAGATTCGTGAGGTTGAAGAGCACAAGCATCTTATGCACGAACGGGAACGCAAAGCCCAGATGCAGCCCCGCAAACAAAAGCGGCAGGAAGAAGACCAGCAGCAGCTGCGAATTGATGGATTTGCGGATATCCGTCTTCGTCATGCCGACGCGCTGCATGATCTCGAACCGGGCCTGGTCCTCATAGCCCTCGGAGATCTGCTTGTAGTAAAGGATCAGAACAGCGGCCGCGAGGAACACGATGCTGAGCAAAATCGCAAGGAAGAACAGACTTCCGTAGGTGCCCTGGAAATCGTCGCGGTTGAACGCCAGAGACTCCACCGTGTACGAAGCGTAGGCCAGCCCGTCTTTGTTTTCGGCGAACGCCGCCAGCATGTCAGTAAGGAACACGATCTGCTCCTTGTCGGGGCTGCCGGAATCAAACGAATACTGCCAGCTTATAACGACCGGATAGCGGGTGTCCTGCGTCTGCAGCGCGTCGATCGCGGCGTCAAAGTCCGGGACGATGAGATAGAATGTCGTCGTGATGTTCGCGCTGTCCGCGCCGAAGCCGCCGAAATCGGGCAGCTGGCCCTTGATCTGGTACGAAAGCTCGCCGATGTGGAGCTCCGACTGCGTGTAGGCCACGCGCGGGCAGCAAAAATACGCCTCGCCCGGCCCGAGCGTCAGGCTTTCGCCCGTCATGCGGGTATAGTCCTCCAGCGGCAGGATGACCATGTCGACCGCACGCTCATAGTCCATGAGCGTGGAGCGATCCGCGCGCTCGAAGCTGTTTCCCGTAAGAAGACCGGAGAACCACGCGCTGCGCGTATCGAACTGCTCCTGCACGTCAAGCTTGTCCTGCTCGATAACAGATTCGACCATGCCGCGCGCGATCCGGATGTTCTCCTCGTTCGCGCCGCCCTCGTCCTTGGTAAAGCGCAGCTCGATGGAAAGATCCTGCGGATAGCGGGTGCGCAGCGCGTCCTCGGTGCCGAAGTACAGGCACGTCGTCGACGAGAGCATGACGAGCACCATCGTGGCCAGAATGCACACGGATGCGAGACCCGCGCCGTTGCGCTTCATGCGGTAGGCCATGGAGGAAACGGAGATGAAGTGGTTTTTCTGATAGTAATACCGCTTGTTCTTCTGCAGCACACGGCACAGCAGGACGGAGCCGGAAATGAAGATCAGATACGTCCCCACGATGACCATCAGAACGGCAATGAAGAACACGGCCAGCGCCGTCAGCGGCTGCTTGATCGTCACAGCAATATAATATGCCGCGCCGAGGATCCCAAAGCCGGCAAGGCCGAATGCCCAGTTCGCCTTCGGCGGCTTCTCACCGTAGGACTCGCTGCGCAGCAGGGTCGCGGCGTTCGTCCGGCAGACCGTCACCAGCGAGCGCAGGAACAAAAGCGCGAAAATGCCGAGATACAGGATCGCCGTCATCGCCGTGGCCGGGACAGAGACGGTAAAGTCCATCTGCACGTCGCCGCCCACGATGTTGACGAGCACCAGCTCAAACAGCTTCCCGAGCGCAATGCCCAGCGCCTCGCCGCCCACGATGGCCACGAGCGCCATCATGACCGATTCCCACGCAAGCACCCTGGCAAGATTCCCCTTGCCCATGCCGAGGATGTTGTAGAGGCCAAACTCGCGGTTTCTGCGGCGGATGAGGAAGGAATTCGTATAAAACAGGAACAGAACGGCGAACGCCGCCATGACGAAGCTGCCCATGCTGAGGATCATCGGCATGACGTCGCCGCCCGGGAACGTCTTGAGGACCGGGGAGGACGCCAGCGAGAGCAGGATGTACGTCATCATCACCATGCCGACGCAGGTGAGCAGAAACGGCAGATACAGCCGTTTGTTTTTCGTGATGCCCTGCCAGGCCAGGCGCGGATAGAGTCTGTGCGTCATGCCCGCTCGCCTCCCGCCTGCAGGACAGTCAGCGCGTCCGTGATCTTCTGGTAGAGCTGATCGTCGGTCATGCCGCCGCGGTAGAGCTGGTGGCAGACCTCGCCGTCCTTGATGAACAGGACCCGGCCCGCGCGGCTGGCCGCACGGACGGAATGCGTGACCATCAGGATGGTCTGGCCGCCGGCACTGATATCGGAGAAGACGCGCAGCAGCTCGTCCGTGGCGCGGGAATCGAGCGCGCCGGTCGGCTCGTCGGCCAGCAGCAGACGGGGGTTCGTGATAATCGCGCGGGCAACGGCCGCGCGCTGCTTCTGGCCGCCGGAGATCTCATACGGATACTTTTTCAGCAGCTCCGAGATGCCGAGCTTCGCCGCGATGGGCTCGAGCCGTGCGCCGAGCTGGCTCTGCGGCACGCCCGCGAGCACGAGCGGCAGATAGATGTTGTCCTCGACCGAGAAGGTGTCGAGCAGGTTGAACTCCTGAAAGACGAAGCCGAGATTGTCGCGGCGGAAGGCGGCACGGTCGGACTCGCGGATGGACGCGAGGTCTTTGCCGTCGAGCAGCACCTGGCCGGAGGTCGGCTTGTCGAGCCCGGCGAGGATATTCAGGAGCGTGGTCTTGCCGGAGCCGGATTCGCCCATGATGGCGACGTATTCGCCGTTTTCCACGCTGAAATTGATGTTTTTGAGCGCCTCGACCGACGCACCGCCAAAGCGCGTCGTGTAGACCTTGCGCAGGCCGTTCACTTCGAGAATCTGCATAAGAAAAATGCCTCCTGTGAAAGTTTCTGCGCCAAGTATATCGCGCCAGGCCTCCCGCCGCCATCGATTCCGCTTACACTTTCCGGCTGCCGTCTTACAGTTTTGTAAGACATCCGATCCCCGCGCCCGCAGGCGCACCCAGCAAGTTTCCGTGCACCGATTCAGCCATCACCAACAATGACGTGCTCTTTCGGCAGAAATTCCTTGATCGGCAGGCGGGACGCCGTAGAAGTGCGTCCATCTATTGAGCAGATACGTGATGGCGGTTTCTGAGCTAATAGCGCTCTTTTCTCCCCTATCTTTTCCCGCGCAAGGGAAAAGATAGGGCCGCCGGAGGCGCGTCCCCTGCCTTCCCCTATGAGGGGAAGGTGGCACGGCGAAAGCCGTGACGGATGAGGTGGAGGCACTTGCGTCTACACAACACCGCCCACCTCATCCGTCGCCTGCGGCGACAGCTTCCCCTCATAGGGGAAGCCTTTGGTCCGCTGCGGCGGGATAACAATCCCTCAGTCAGCTTCGCTGCCAGCTCCCTTTACACAAGGGAGCCTTTGGTCCGCTGCGGCGGGGTTATTTTTTGAGGCCGTATTGGTCGGCGAGCTGGCGGAAGCGGGGGAGGCTGCGTTCGAGCATGGTTTTGGGGACGCAGTAGGCCAGGCGGACGTAGCCCGGGCAGCCGAATTCGTCGCCCGGCACGACCAACAGGTCGAGCGCCATCGCCTTTTTGCAGAACGCGGTCGCGTCCGGCTCCGGCGTTTTGAGGAAAAGATAGAACGCGCCCGAGGGCTTCACGCAGGTATAGCCCATGTCCAGAAGCGCCGTATGGATCAGATCCCGGTTCTGCTTGTAGACGGAGATATCCGCCGTCTGCCCGACGCATTCTGCCGCTACGAGCTGGAACATCGTGCTGGCGTTGATATAGCCGAGCGCCCGGCCCGCGCCGTAGATGGCCGCGCGGACGCGCGCGTAGTCGGTCAGCTCCGGATGGATGGCCAGGAAGCCGATGCGCTCACCGGGCAGCGAGAGGGTCTTGCTGAAGGAATAGCAGTAGATGGTGTCCTTGTAGATGGCGGGGATGAACGGCACCTCTTCGCCGTCGTAGGCCAGCTCGCGGTAGGGCTCGTCGGCGACGATGTAGATGCGGTGGCCGTATTCGGCCGATTTTTTCTCCAGCAGCTGTGCCAGCTTCGTGATGCTCCGGCGGGAGAGGATGACGCCGGAAGGGTTGTTCGGGGAGTTCAGGAGGACGACGGCGGTCTTCTCGCTGATGGCAGCGGAGAAGGCGTCCAGATCGATCTGGAAATCCTCCGGGCTCGAGGGCACGGCCGTGAGCGTGCCGCCCGCGGCCTCGGCGTAGAGCTTGTACTCCGAGAAATACGGGCTGAGCGTCAGCACCTCGTCGCCCGGCGAGAGCAGCGCATAGGCCAGCATCGCCAGCGCCGAGGATGCGCCGGAGGTCATATACACATCCTCCGCGCGGTAGCCGACGCCGAACGTCTTTTCCAGATACGCCGCCATCTTCGCGCGGACGGGCGCAAGGCCCGGCGCGGCCGTATAGGCGTGCAGCTGCTCGGCCGGGACGGTCTGCAGCAGGTGCTCGATCGTCTGCCGGACGCAGGACGGCGCCGGGACGGAAGGGTTGCCGATGGTAAAGTTGAACACGTTTTCCGCGCCGACGACGGCGGCGCGCTGCTCGCCGTAGGCGGCGAGATCCCGGATGACGCAGCCCTGGCTGCCCCAGGCGACCATTTTTTCACTGACCATATTGCATACTCCTTTACAGTTGATAGTTACAAAAACGCCCATATGACGGCTATGAGCAGCGACGGCAGCAGATTTGCCACGCGGATCCTTTTGCCCCAGACCAGATTCAGCCCCACGCAGAACACCAGCACGGAGCCGACCAGCGACAGGTTGCTGAGCGCCGCATCGGTGAAGACCGGCTGCAGGAGCCTTGCCAGCAGCGTCACGCTGCCCTGCAGGATGCCGACCGGGATGGCGGAGAAGATGCAGCCCTTGCCCATCGAGGCCGTCATGACCATGATGATCACAAGATCGAGCACAGCCTTGGCGAACAGCGTCGCGTGGTCGCCGAGGATGCCGTCCTGGATGGAGCCGACGATGGCCATCGCGCCGATGCAGACCGTGAGGGACGCGGTGACGAAGGCGCCGATGAAGCCGCCGTCCGACTCGCTTTTCGTCTTGACCTTGAGCCAGGCGCCGAAGCGCTCCATCCGGTCCTCGAGATCGAGCAGCTCGCCCAGAACCGCGCCGACGGCCAGCGAGAGGATCATCATCATGGTCCCCTGCACCGTCAGCGCCCCGCCTTCCGCGCGCAGCATCTGCGAAAGCGTGCCCGAGACGCCCACGAACAGCACGCTCACGCCCATGGCGCTCATCAGCGTTTTCTGCAGCCGCTCCGGGATGCGCCGCCCGCCGAGCAGGCCTGCAAGTCCTCCAACCACGATCGCCGCAACGTTGACGATCGTCCCCAATCCGTGCATCCGCGCTTCTCCCCTTCTATCTCTTGTTAGCAGCCAGTATAGCACCGGTTTTCGCCCGCTGCAAGCAAAAAAACGGCCCGTTTCGGGCCGTTCATTTGTCATATCTGAACAACGGCAGCACCGCACAATTGCGTCTGCGCGCTTCGGCGGATCTTTTCCGCCAATCCTGCGGTTTGAAAAGCTTGAAATATTGCGCAGCCGTTGGCGACGAAGGAGCCTTACGGATGCGGCATGCCCCTTGCGGGTACACAAAGTATTCCTGCGCTTTTCAAACCTTGGCTTGACGAAAAATCTCTCGCCGAATCTGCTTGCCGAATTGTACGGTGCTGCCTTAGAAAACACCTGAAGGAGTCTGCCATGAAACAACGGATCGGATCTTTGCTGCTGTTATGTTTGCTCTGCGCGTGCCTGTGCACGCAGGCGCTCGCTGTCTCCCCGCAAAGCTGCGCGGAGGAGCTTTCCGCCATCGACGTCTTCCGCGGGACCGACACGGGCTTTGAGCTCGACCGCGCCCCGAAGCGCAGCGAGGCCGCCGTCATGCTCGTGCGCCTGTACGGCGCGGAGGAGGAAGCGCTCTCGCTCTATGAAGCAGGGCTGATCGCCCACCCGTTTGAAGACGTGTCCGGCTGGGCCGCGCCGTATCTGGCGTGGCTGTACAGCGAGGAGCTCGTCCGCGGCGTGAGCGAGACGCGCTACGGTGCGGACGCCCCCTGCCGCGCGCGGGACTATGCGCTGTTTCTGCTGCGCGCGCTGGGCTATCAGGACGGCACGGACTTTGCCTGGGCCGAGACCGAAGACTTCGCCGAAGCCTGCGGCTTTTACAGCCGCGCGCTGTTCGGCGGCATGTTCACGCGCGGGGATCTGGCACTCATGACGTGGCTGGCGCTGCAGTGCCCGTCCGCGGACGGCAGCGGCACGCTGCTCGCAGGTCTTACTGCGCGCGGCGCCATCGAACAGGACGCCGCCCGGACGCTCGAGGCCTCGTTCCGCAAAAGCCCGGTGCATGTCAAGGACGGGACGGTCACGCTGGACGCCGCGGCCTGGCGCAGCGCCTGCGCGGAGCTGGAGATCACGGTGCAGTTTGAATCCGGCACAGAAACGCTCAGCGGCGAGGCGCTGCGGGCGCTCGTCGCGGCGGACGGGACGGTGCGGACGGACGAACTGGACGCGCTCGTCTCCGGCTGGGCCGGGCAGTACGGTACATACAATACGCCCTACCGCTTTGATTCCTACGTCAAGGGCGTCACCCCCATCGACTTTATCCCCTGCGACTACCGCATCGACGAGGCGGGCGTCAAAAAGCAGCTGCTGCAGGCCATCTGTGCCATGGAGCCCTGCACGATCACCGCGGGGCTGACGTGTTACCGCTGGGGCGCGCCGTTTGATATTTCGCTGACGCATGTCGAGGTCGATCTGGACAACCAGCAGCTGACATTCATCAAAAACGGGACCGTGATCGTGAACACCAACATCGTCACCGGCATGGTCGGCAGCCACCGCACGCCGATCGGCTTGTACGAGGCGCACAACAAGCAGACGAACTGCACGCTGACGGGCGCGGATTACGAGGTCTTCGTCAAATACTGGATCAGCGTCATCGGCGATTCCATCGGCCTGCACGACGCGTCCTGGCGCAGCGTCTTCGGCGGCGACCAGTACATTTTCAACGGCTCGCACGGCTGCATCAACATCCCGGAGGCGGCGATGGTAAAGATATTCAACAACATCGAAGACGGCACGCCGGTGCTGATCTTCGGCCAGAACAAATGGTACCAGCCCGGCTCCGCCGACTCCCCCGCCACCAAAAACCCCCTCCGCGGCACCACCGTCGGGAAATAAATAGGCTCCCCTTCCAGGGGAGCTGGCTCGGCGCAGCCGAGACTGAGAGGTTGTCGCAGATTTGCATAGAAAAACCCAAACCGCAAATTCAGTTTGCGGTTTGGAAAGGAAGAAACGAGCACAG
>OLWE01000314.1_pt1 | contig 32592 bp, 41 predicted proteins | sample 1673591 | NCBI WGS metagenome assembly OLWE01 (sample SAMEA103958116, study PRJEB25191) | human gut metagenome | biome: human-associated habitat [ENVO:00009003]; feature: intestine environment [ENVO:2100002]; material: feces | place: Germany | collected 2013/2015 | reverse complement strand
GCCGAGGTCTACGGGAACGCCAAGGTCTACGGGAACGCCTGGGTCTACGGGAACGCCAAGGTCTGCGGGGAGGCTATTTTAAGACGTGGCTTCACCGAAAAAGTGACTGATTATATTGTGATTGGACCGCAGGGAACTCGCAGTAGTTTCGCGACCTTTCATTTACATTCAAAAACCGTGTGTACTGGATGCTTTGTCGGCAACCTGAATGAATTCAAAAAAGCCGTTTATAAAACTCACAATCCAGATCAAGGTAGAGTGACCTTCAATAATCAGTATCAGCGCGTTATACGAGTGTTTGAATTTTTGCAAGAGCAAGACAAAGATGCTCAATAATTAGAAAGCCGGGTCAGCGGCAACTGAACCCGGCCTGTTAAACACAACATATCAAAATAATATGAATCAGAATAACAACATAAACACAACTAACACAGAAGACCCAGCCAATCAAGCCCCATGTGTGTCCAAGCCGATCGCCCCCATGCTGGTGGAATTGGCGGAAAGGATGGGAGTCAACCCCTCCCAGGCATACATGACTATTAAAGCGACCATTGCACCCAAAGCCACCAATGAGGAACTCATGGCCTTTTGCGTCGTCGCCAACCAATACAAACTGAATCCCTTCCTCAAAGAAATTTACGCGTTCCCAGGAAAAAACGGGGGGATAGTGCCTATTGTCGGCATCGACGGATGGCTGAAACTGATCAACACGCATCCGAAATTTGACGGCATGGACGTGGAAATGAGCGGTGACGGGGAGTCATGCACTTGCCGAATCTACCGAAAAGACAACCAACACCCGACTGTCATCACGGAATACTTGACCGAATGCAAGAAGAACACGGATCCGTGGCGTCAATGGCCGCGGCGTATGCTGCGCCACAAAGCCATCATGCAGTGTGGCCGCGTGGCCTTTGGATTCGGAGGCATCTATGACGAAGACGAAGGGAAAGACGTCGCCGGAGGAATGAGAAATGCAACGCCGGAAAAAACAGACGGCCCACCCGAAGGGGAAACTCCGTGGAACAACGCTCCGTCCCCTGAAGAATTCCGTGAAGAACCCCGGGAGGCCCTGCCGGAACCTGAACAGCAGGGCGACTTTATTCCGGGCCTGGAAATTCCGGCCGCGAAAGAATACGCAACCGCCAACATGGAGGACTATTGAAATGAGCCTGTCCAAGAACTGCATTGTCTACGAAAACATCTACCAGCGGTCGGAAGCCTGGTTTAAGCTGCGCGCCGGCCGTCTGACTGCGAGCAACTTTAAACGGCTCCTGACGCCTACGGGAAAGAAACCCCAGCCCAGAACGCACCAGGAAAGGGGTCCTTGGGGAGAACTCATCATTGATCTGTGCTGCTCCTTCCTGCGGCCCGATGAAATCAAGTGGGAAGGCAACCGTCATACGGACCAGGGAGAAGAGCTGGAACCGGAAGCCCGGGACGAATTCAGAACCATCACGGGAATGACCGTCAAGGAAGTGGGGTTCGTCCTTTGCCAGGACGGACCGGTGGGATGCAGCCCCGACGGTCTCATCGTTGACCAGTCCGGCGACTACATGGCGGGGCTTGAAATCAAGTGCCCCCTCTCCAAGACCCACGCTCTCTACCTGCTCAACGGCGAACTGCCTCCCGAATACCGACCCCAGGTGCACGGATCCATGGCGGTGACGGGGCTGCGGACATGGTATTTTTTCTCCTATTGCCGCGGTTTGCGTCCCTTCCTGCTAAAAGTGGAATGGGACGCCTATACCGACCAAATCAACGAGACGCTGAATGATTTCAAACGGGAATACCGAGACCAATTTGACGTCATCATGCCTCAAATCCGTCCAGCCGTAGAAGGGAGGGCGGCATGAGAATCAGGGCAAGAGCTATCCACCGGCCCGGCGTGATGAATAAGACAGAAGCCGCCTATGGCTTTTACCTGTCCGACCGTCAAGCAAAGGGGCACATCCGGGAATTCAAGTTTGAGGCCGTCAAGCTGATCCTTGGGAACCGCTGCTCCTACACGCCCGATTTCATGGTCGTCCGCAATGATGGAACACTTGAATTCCATGAGGTGAAAGGCTTTTGGCGCGACGACGCGAGAGTAAAAATCAAGACCGCCGCTGACAAATTCCCATTTGTTTTTGTTGCAGTAAAACAAACGAAAACAGGCTGGGACGTGGAAACAATCCAGGAAGGAGAATCGAAATGAGCCCGGAAGAAAGAGAGAAAAAACGGCTCTGGATGGAGGAATACAACCGCAGAAGAAAAGCCTCTGTCACCAAAACCGCACAGGCCGATCTGGATGACCTCAACGCCATTTGCGGCACCTGCTTCCGGATCGGACAGCAAATAACGGCTATGGGCGTTAGAGGCACCGTTTCCGGTGCTCTGAAAGGCGGGTATCTCCTGGTTAAGCACAAGAAGAGAACTTACCACATTAACCCACATGACGCCTACCCCGTGATCAACCTGTCCGGCACCGTCACTTTTGACGACTGGACCATGGGTCCGAACGGAAAACTTAAAATCAAGAAAGGATAAATTAAAATGAACAATGTCTATTGCGATAAACCCGGCCATGGCGCTTACCCGCTCCGGGCTTGTGAAAAAGACGGGAAAATTTTTGTGGACATGGATTCTTGCACGGAATGCGGTCCGCAGAAAATGGAAGAAGAAGAGGTATATCAGTCCTTTTTGGATAGACTGCGTATCCTTTCCAATCAGCTGGACAGCCTGAAATGGGATCTGGACGGATTAAAGGATGATAGCGAGTCATTAAAGGATGACGTGGATGAACTGATTAAAGACTATGAAAAAGAAAACGCCTAAATGCCCTCTTTGCGGCACACCTTTGAAAGCCATACGAGGATATGATGTCCATGGGATAACAACCGATTGGGTTGCTGGTTGCTACAACTGCTTCTTCCAGAGTTCCCATTTTTGGAAAACCAAGAAAGCGTGCATTGAAGATATGGATAGGCTTGTTTCTTTGTTTCCTCCCATCATGAGGGTCTGGCCGGGGGACAAGCTCGTGTATAGTGGCAGTATTTATCCCGTTACGATTGTCTCTCAAGACCTTGATTTATGCAAAATAACCGTTCGCGACTACGCAGGAGACTCTTTCATCATTTACTGTGATGAGGTGGAGCAATGGCCGTGGGAGATTGAGCAGAAAGGAGACCGGTAATGATAATTATTGATTTATTCGATATTTTAACATTTTCAATTTTAATCATATTGTTAGTTATTCTTATCATTCAATATATTATATTCAAAATAAAAGGAAAATGATTTTTGAACTCGCAGAACTTATAGTTGTTTTAGTCTCCATTTTTTCATTTGGGTATTACCTCTATTTAGCGGGACAATACAAAGGATTTCTTAAAGCGATTGAAGTCTACTTAAAATATGAGGAAAAAGAAAATGAAGATGACGCCTGAACAGAAAGCTTTTTATGAATATGGTCGAGCTGTGGAATCTCTCAGAGGGACAATTTATAAAATCCGCAAAAATGCCATTCATGGATTCGGGGAACCATATCGCCGTCTCATGATGCATGAACAGAAATGCCTAATTAACGCGATGGGCCTTGCCTCGAAAATTCATGTCGTCCGCCAGAAACGGGCCGCGTGCCGGGCGTGGGTGCATCCTATGCGACGGAGATGTTCGAACTGTAAACATGAGCTAACGCAGTACAAGTTCTGCGCAGCCTGCGTCCATGAAGGATGGCCTGTTTACTGGGAGCCGAGAAAGGAGGGGGAATGAAAGCCATTCTTGACGCCTGCTGCGGCTCCCGCATGTTCTGGTTTGACCGCCGCCATCCTGACGTGGTGTTCATGGGCCGCCGGGAGGAAACGCACATGCTTTGCGACGGGCGAACCCTGGAAATCAAGCCGGACGTCGTCGGGGACTTCCGGAAGATGCCTTTCAACGACGGGGCGTTTCGCCTTGTGGTATTCGACCCTCCGCACTTGATTCACGCTGGGGAATCATCCTGGCTGGCCAAGAAGTACGGAAAACTGGACCAGAAAACCTGGAGGGAGGATTTGAAATCCGGCTTCCGGGAGTGTTTCCGGGTTTTGGAACCGGGCGGCATTCTGGTGTTCAAGTGGTGCGAGGATCAGGTTTCAACCGCGGAAGTTCTGAAACTGGCCAGCCATGAACCTTTGTTCGGACACCGCCGCGGGAAGACCGTCTTCCTGGTCTTTATGAAATCTACAACCCCCAACTGACGCTTTTTTGATATGGCCGGCGACTGGATCAAAGTTGAACACACGACGCCCGACAAACCCGAAGTGGTAAAGCTGGCCGCCATGCTAGGCATTGATCAGGATGCCGTGGTTGGAAAGCTTCTTCGCCTCTGGATTTGGGCCGATCAGCAATCCGTCTCTGGTAACGCCATCACCGTTACAAATTCGTTTCTCGACCGTCTCGTATTCTGCCCCGGCTTCGCCGCCGGGCTTGTCAAAGTCGGCTGGTTGAATGGACGCGAGGGCCTCCTTTCAATCCCCAATTTTGACCGCCACAACGGCCAAACCGCCAAAAATAGGGCCAATACGAACCGCCGTGTTGCGAATAGTAGAAAAGCTCATAATGAGCGAGTTACAAAAACATGTAACGAAAATGTAACGCTTGGAGCGTTACAAAAACCGTTACCAGAGAAGAGAAGAGAAGAGAATAAACAAGAAAATAATGCAGGGGGATATAACACGGTGGTTTGTAGCGAGCCGCCTACTGATCCTGCCTCCCCTATCCCGAACCGGGAACGCTTGAACGATGTCCGGGGGATTCGCTGCGCCGACAACCATGCGGACCTGGGATCTTCTCCCGGCGCTGCCCGGTTCGTGGCAGCGTGCCTGGACATCAATCCGTCCTGGGGCCGGACGATACCAACCGCCATTGAGACGGCGGCCGCGCTTGAGGCGTACCGGTCCGCGCAGGGGCGGGTGACGCCGCGGGATATGGAGATGCTCAAGGATTACTACGCCAGCGGCTTGACTCATGACCGGAGCAATAAGGCTTTTTGGAGGCCAGACAGCAGGCGCAAGTTCTGGGAGTGCTTCGGCGACGTTTTGACGCATGCCGACAGGTGGGCTAAGGAGACGCGTTGGAAGCCGGCAGCATCCCGCAAGAAACCGAAACCCGAAGAACCACGGCAGCCGGAAGGGCCCGTTGTGGATGTCGCGGACGCTGCGGCGGAGATCGCATCTCTTCGGGAGGAAATGGGACTGGGAGGATGAAGGATAAGCGACTGTATCCACCTTGAATCTTGATTCCGTTTCCTTGAACCAGTAAACTTCAACCGCAGGAAAAAGAAAGCATCACCCACAATCAAAAGAAAGCCGGGGAGGCCGAGCCTCTACACCGAGGATTTAGCCCAGGAGATAGCCGTGCGGCTAGCCAATGGCGAAACCATGAAAGCCATCTGCGCCGACAACCACATGCCGGACGTCTGGACAGTCTGGAACTGGCGGCAAACCAGGCCGGAGTTTTCCCAGCTCATTCAACGCGCGCGGGAAGCGCAATCGGAAGCCATGCTTGACGCCTGCCAGGAGCTGGCCGACGAGGCCGCGAAAGTCGCCCTCGACCCGGAATGCGGCTCCGCTGCTGTCGCCGCCAAAAAGCTGGCCATTGAAACGCGCCTGAAAGTCGCCGCCCGATTCGCGCCGGAAAAATTCGGCGACCGGGTCCGTCAGGATGTCGCCGGCGTTCCCGGCGCGCCGCTGGAACGGAAAATCACCCTGGACCCCGAGCAGCTGGCCCAGCTGCAGGAAGACGAGAAAACCGCGCTGGAAACCATCGCCGGCAAACTCCACGCTTAACAGACCAGGACACGCCTCCCCGTCAGCTTCTTCCTCCGCCATGTCCTCCGCCTGGATCCCTATCCCTGGCAGGTGGAGGCCATCAAGGCGTTGTCCCTCGGCAAGCTGACCCTGGGAGGGAAAAGCGTGGCTCTGGTCGCCCCCAACGGATCCGGCAAGACGAGCAACTGCATTGCTCCGGCCATCCTGTACTTCCTCACCTGCTTCCCGCGGGGTCAGGTGCCGGTCACGTCGTCGTCGTGGATGCAGGTGGAAAAGCAGCTCTTTCCCGCGCTCCGCCGCTACATGGACAATCCCTTCTTTGACGGCTGGACATTCAACAAAACCGAAATCCGCACGCCGGAGGGAGGCTTTGCCGTGGGCTTCTCGACCGACAACGCCGGCCGCGCGGAAGGATGGCACCCGAAAATCTCGCCCGACGTGGACCCCGTCTTTTACGTCCTTGACGAGGCTAAAACCATCCCGGACTCCATCTTCACCGCCGTTTCCCGCTGCACGCTCTTCCACGCGTTCATTACCTCGTCACCTGGGGCCGATTCCGGCACCTTCTACGACTGCTTCCACAAAAATTCATCCCTCTACTACAAGATCCGCGTCAAATACGAGGATTGCCCCCACATTGAGATCAATGACCCGGGCAAGGCCGAGCGCCTGAAAAAAGAATACGGCGAGCAGTCCTCCTTCTACCGCTCCGCCATCCTCGGCGAATTCACGGACCTCGACGGTCAGTCCGTCATTCCCCGGCGCGCCCTCATGGATCTGGTCAACAACCCGCCTCCCTTTCTGGACACCGGGGAGACCTGCGGCGGCTTCGACTTCGCGGCCGGAGGCGACGAAAACGTCTTCGCGGCCGGGCAGGGCAACCGATTCTTCATCGCCGACCACTGGTCGGACCCGGACACCGTAGGAGCGCGCGGACGGTTCCGCCGCAGGGCGTCCGAACTCGGCATCCCCGCCGACCGCATTTACGCGGACGGAGACGGCCTTGGACTACCCATCATTGACGACTTCCGCGCCGAGGGCTTCCCGGTGCACTCCTACCGGGGCGGCTTCCCGGCTGACGATACTCAGGCCTTTGTCAACCTCCGCGCCCAGGCGTGGCGGGCCCTGGCACGCGCCATCGAAGAAAAAGAGATCATCCTCGACATTGACGAGGACACGATTGAACAGCTGGTCACGCCGCGGCTCCAGACGGATGCAATAGGCCGCGTCCGCATTGAAAGCAAGGAAGATATGGCAAAGCGGGGCGTTCGTTCCCCCGACCGGGCCGACGCCCTTGTGATGGCCTGGCACGCGCGCCGGAACAGCGGACTGGCGCGGACGCTGGGAGCCTGGTACGCCCGGCCCGTGTCATCAAAACGCGCTTACGGAAGATATTAGGGTTGACAATATATCAACGTATCAATATATGAAGATATGTAATTAATCGCAGGGTGGTGAAACGGTATCACGCGGGGTTCCTGTCCCCGAATCGAAGGTCCAACTCCTTCCCCTGCAACCAAACTTTTCCTTTCTTTTCGCCGCAGGTTTAACGCCGTCAAAAATATCCTCAACGCCCCGAAGCTGGTCGCCCAACAGGAGACCAGAATCAAGGATCTTGAAACGGAACTCACCCGGCGAGCGTTGACGGAACAGAGCCGGAAGCCTAACCGGCCACAGTGGTACGAATACTGGGATCCGTTACAGGGAGCCGACCTGCAAACCCTGATTGACGCCCGGAACGAAGCGCGGCGTGGAGCCTTTGCCCGCCAGATGCTCATCTGGGACGAGGTCATCTATTCGGACGGGCTGCTGGGCATGCTCTACTCCCGGCTCATTGAAAGCGTTTCCATGCAGGGATGGAAGATTGACGCCGCGGACGACAGCCCGGAAGCGCAGAGCCAGAAAAACGCGCTGGAAGAATTCTATCACTCCGTCACCGGACTTCAACAGGCTTTCGGTCAGCTGGCTTCCGCCATGTTCTACGGTTACGCCCACCTCCAATACATTGAGGACGCCTGGGGCCGCCGCTTTGAATTCATCCCCCAACGCTATTGGGTCCGCCCCGGCGCGCTGAATGAATGGCAGTTCAACCCCCAGTGCTACATTGGGGTCGACACAGGGGAAAGCGTGGAAGAAGAAACGCTCGTGATCATGGAGCACCGGAACCCCATTCTTTTCCCGGCAACCCGCGCCTCTTTTGAGCGCAACCACGCCAAAGTGACGTGGGACAACCACATGGACCGCTACGGGAGCGCGCCGGCCATCATCACGGCTCTGAAGGACGCGAGTCCCGCCATCATGGACGCGCTGGAACGGGCCTGTGAGCAGCTTAAATCCGGCGCATCCATCGTGCTGCCTCCAGGCTGCACCGCGGAACCGCTCAAGGCGTCCAACATCAACGAAAATTATTTCCTCTCCCGCATCAACATGGCCGATAAGGACCAGGTGCGGTTTGTGATGGCCGGCACCCTGACCGTCCTGAATGAATCAGGCTCCGGCACACTGGCCGGGGGAGCGCACACGGACAGCTGGAATTCGGTCGTCTCCGCCGTCTGTTCCAAAGTCGCCGAAGCTTTTAACGCCTCCATCAGCCCGCTTGTCCTGGGAGACGGCGAACCGCTGGCCAGACTCCACATCACCTTTGACACCGTCCAGACGCCGCTACAGAAGGCCGAGGAAATAGCCGCCCTTGCCGACGGAGGCGTCCGTCCGGAGAAAACCGAAATCGAAGAAAAGATCGGCATGTCGATCGAGGACACGAGGGAGCCCGTGCCGACGGCGGCGGCAGTCAACAGGGAGTCGGGAGCCTCCCTCATTCCGCCCGACGCCTACGAACAGCTGCAACAGATGATTTACGCCGGCCTCATGAAAGGATTTACCGATGATCAGTACCAGACAAATCAATGACCTGTCCAGGCCCGCCAACGGCTGGTTCCACATTGAAAAAAGCGGGGACCATGACGTCGACTACGGCGAAGGCCCCGCCGTGCTGCGCATCGACGAGCAGGCGATCAGGGACATGGTGGACGACTTCAACGCCCGCACCTTTGACGGCCCTGGCATGCTCATCGACGGCGACCACCTGAGCCACGACCTTTCCCGCGATACGCGGGCGCTCGGATGGCTCAAGAAGCTGGACACCTACCGAGACCCTTCCGGCACGCTGGAACTGTACGGGTTCATCGAATGGACGCCGCGCGGACTGAAGATGCTGGAGGACAAAGAATACACGCAATCCTCCACGGAATACGGCGACGGGATGTCCTTCAAAGACGGCGTTTATCGCCCGTCACGGCTGACCGGATTTGCCCTGACCAACCGCCCCCGAATCAAGGGCAAGCGGCCGCTGGTCAATCGACAGACTTCCCCCGCCTCTGACGAGGCCGGGGGCGACACCAAAAGCCCCACCGAAGAGGGGGAAACAAACCAGAAAACTAATATGGACAACGACGATAGAGAATATCCGTCCAAGGAAATGGACAAGGCCCAGCGGGCCCTGTTCGATTCCCTGCTTGACAAGCTGGATGTCGAATTTGACGGCACCGACGACATGAGCAGGGCGATCCTCGGACGCCTTGACGAACTGCTCTCGCTGGAAAAGCGTGAGAAAGACCACGTGAACGCCGAAGTGGACGACGCCGTCAGCACGTACGAAAACGCACTGGACGAGGAAGAACGCGAGGAATTCACGGAAGAACGCCGGGAAGAGCTGAAAAACTCTCTCCGGGAAAGCCCCGCCGCGCTGAACGCCTTTATCCGCGCGCTCAACCGCCAGGCGGCCCCACAGAAACAGGAGCAGCCGGAGCAGAAGAAGCTTCCGCAAAGGACGCCTCTGAACCGCCGCGTGACTCTGAATCCCCCTGATCCGTTCCGCAAGAAGGAATCCATTGACGCATTCAACAACCGCGTGAACGAACTCATGAAGGGAGGAATGAAGCGATACGACGCCTACCAGAAAGCGACCGATGAAGGCTTCATTGTTGTCAACGAACGATAACCACTAACCGCTAAAAACCAATGCCATCAATCAACATCACACAAACAGACGCCGAAGTCTACTTCAACGCGCCGGAAGGCGTTGACCTGTCCACCCTGGAAGGATGCGTCGTCGCGCTGACCGGAAACCCGGATATTCCCGAGCTGATCGGAACCCCGCTGACGGCTCTTCCCACCCAGGACCAGCTGCTAGGGCTCGTCACTCAAATTCAGCCCGACCGTGGCACCTGCTGCGCCGTGCTGGTCGGCATGTTCGCTGGTCTGGCCAAAGCGTCTCTTGCCGAGACTCCCGGAACGATCAGCGTAGGAACGCCGGTGACTATCACCGCCAACGGGACCTGGAAAGCCGCCGCCAGCGGAGAAACCGTCTATGGACGAGCCATCCATAACCGTTGGGAGCCGGGGAAAATAGAAATCGGGTTTGTCGCTCAATACCAGGTTGCAGCAGCCTGAAATCACCTCTAACCATTAGAAAGATCAACCACAAGGGCTAATCTATTTTATTCAGCTTATCAGTTCACGGATGTCCTGACCTCTTTCTCCGTCGGTGCGGGGAATACGGAACGGGACTCCATGATCAACCGCATCGCTCCGCTTGTTCCGGTTTACGACATCTCTTTCCAATATATGGTCTGGGACACTCCGGCCGCGTTTACGGTGGAGCCCATCCAGGTCGCGCCGGGCGAACCGCCCCGCCAGACTTCCATGCTCGGAAGGAACGAAACCGACACCCTCCAGGGGTACGCGCTGACGGATCCGATTCCCGATATTCTGCTGGGGGTCAACAAGGAGAAGGCGCAGGCGATTCTGCTGGCCCATGCCAAGTTCCTGGAATCGAAATTCGTCACGTCTTACGAATACCAGCGCGCCAAGCTCATCGAAAGCCAGGTTCCGGCAGCGTCCGGTTATGGCGATTGGGATAATGCGCAGAAAAACCCGGTGACGGATCTCAACAACGCGATACGAACCATCAATGCCACCGCCGGGAAAATGCCGAATACCATCGTATTCGGGTCTAACGCGTGGGCTCGCCTTCGGGAAAACCCGCTTGCGCAAAAGTTAGTCTCGTTCAACAGCGTCGGGATGTTTGATGAGCGTTTGCTTCAAATAGCTTTGTTTACGCGAATGAAGGAAATCTTCGTCAACACCATGCCTTTCTATGACCCCACCGGTCAAGGAAAGACGATGATGGAAGACGATGTCTATATTCTCTACAAGGAAGATTCACCGACGCAGTTTGACGCCTCGGCTATCAAGACATTTGCGCTTAATGGACAATCCCAGCGGGAAGTAACGACGGAATACTTTCCCACAGACAAATTGACGAAGGTGACCAACCGGGTCTACTCGCTGACCAAGCTGACCAACCCCGGCGCCATCATCCGCATCAACACGGCCTCCGCCGATTAACCCCAACGCCCGCCTCCATCATGTCCGCCTTTCCCGCATGGTCCACGATTTCCACCGACGAAGCCGACCGGCTGCTCGGACTCAACACCGCCGAACGCGACGCCCTGGTGACCGCCGGGGAGCAGCGCAGCCTGGACTACCGGGACGTCATGATGGAGGCGGTCAACGATGTCTGCATGACCATCCGCGGGGCGCTGGCCAACAACCTCGCCCTGCGGCAATCGCTCCAGAACAGCGGCATGTACGACATTCCGCAAAGCATGCGGTGTCTGGCATGGCCGCTAATCATCCGGCAGCTCTACCTGCGCTACCAGCTCAACCTGACCGAGACGCGCCAGAAGGCAGCCGAATCGGCGGACGCGATGCTGGCGCTCTACGCCAAAGGGGACATGCTGCCGGAAAGCGTGGACGGCTCCGCGCCCGCGGATCCCGCCTACATGATGCCGCGCTACACGCGCCGCCCCTGGTTCAACCCCATGCGAAGCACCTACCGATGATGACCGCCGCCCAAATGGAGATGATTGCCAACGACTACGCCGAACGCGCCTTTTTTGTGTCCGGGGTGGAACCCGGCGTCATCCTGTCCGATTTTGAGGACAAGGCGTCCCAGGTCGCATCGGGAGCCTTGAGCTACGAGGAAGCGCAGCGCGCCATCCGCGAAACCCTGCGCCAGCAGGGCTACCGACCCCCGGCGACGGGGCAGGGAGGCATTCAGGATTTGTCCTCCTGGGTCCGCATCCAGGTCGTCATGGAAACAAACGCGGCCATGGCCCACGGCTACCGGAACTGGTACAACTGGACGCAGGACGACGACACGGCCGCCTTCAAATTTTACCGCTCCCAGGGGCGGGAAGACCCGCGCTACTGGGCCGAACGCTGGAACCGTGCCCGGGCCGGCCTGGAGGAAGAAGCCACGGAAGCGGTATCATCCGGCTTCATCCGCGGCGAGATCGTCGGCTATGCGCTGGCGGCCTCCGATATCTGGATCCGCCTTTCGCGGTTCGGCACGCCTTACCCGCCCTTTGACTACCTGTCGGGCATGAACATTGCCCCCGTGGGCGCCGAAGAAGCCCGCGCGGCGGGGCTGGACGTGTCGGGCGTCCGTCCCGCTCCCGCCAGCTTCAACGCCACGCTGGAAAGCAACGCCAAAGGCGTGACGGAATCCAACAAGAAGAAGATCCGCCGCATCCTGAAAGACGCCGTGCGCGTCAAGACCGGGAACGACGGCAATACCACCTTTGCCTACACGGACCCGAACGGAACGCGCCCTTATACGGACGCGGAACTGGCGGAACTCTTGACCGGTGATTTCCCGGAAGAGATACCCTTGCGCCAGGCCCAGGCCTTCCGCCTGGCGGCAGCCGGGGGAGCCGTGGCCGGAACGCTGGCAGCCCTCTACCTGGACCGCCTGCTGGACCGCCTGTTTGCCGAACCGGAAGGCGTCTGGTACGCCCGGCCCGCAGACGTGGCCGCCGCGACCTCCCGCCAGTATATCCACGTTTCCCCAAAGGAAGAGGGGGAATTTACCTGGCGCCTTAATTCCGGGCACGTCAAGAAAGTGGAAGACGTTGCCGGAGCCCTCCGCGTGGAACTGCCCACCCCTTACGTTTTACCTACCAAATGGCTGTAACCGTCCATATTGACCAAACCGCGATTGACCGGGCGTTTGCCGACATGGAGCCGCCCGCGGCCCGGCACAAAACCGCCATCCGCAAGGCCGGCGTCGCCTTGAGTCTGCTTATCCAGGAAACCCTGCGCCAGCAGGGCAAGGACTACTACGAAGGCGCGGCGGATGCCACCACCATGGAAGAAACCGCCGAGGGCGTCAGCGTCTCCATCGCCTGGCGCGGCATCGGCCTGCACTGGATGGGCACGCAGGGTTATCTGGGCGGCCCGCTTCGTCCCACCGGGCGCACCTCGGAAATCACCGGGAAGCCGATCCAGAACCTGGCTATTCCCACCATCAACGCCCCACGCGGCCATGGCGGGGCACGGAGCATTTACAGCGCCGGCTTCCGCAAAGAAGACTTGCAATTTATCCCGTCTAAGAACGGAGGACGCAACGGCAATGTAACGGGCGTTCTCATCCTCAAGACGGCGCAATCATCTACCGGAAAGAAAGCGGCCCGCAAGCTGTTCCGGCAAGGAGCCAAAACCGGCGACGTGCTTTACGTGCTGTGCCGTGAAGTCACGATCCCGCCCACGCCTGGAATTCTCCCGACGATGGACCGGATGGCGCAGCGCGCCGCGGAAACCTACCTCGCCAACATCGGAAACGCATCATGATCCCCTCCATCGACCAGACCATGTGCCGGCGCATCATTGAGCGCCTGAAGAACCTGGGAGCGCTGAACTGCCACATCTTCGAACGGCCCTTCGACCCACAGTACGCCGCCAATGACATCATCATGTCGGCGATGGGCAACAACGGCGTCGTTTTGGTGTGCCCCGGGGACGCGGCAGAATACCAGGACGGGCACGGACAAACGGAAGCGCCGACGATGTGGCGTCAGTATTTCATCATCGCCTCCATTTATCACAACGCATCCCTGTTCCCGGCGACATGCCTGACGCCTGATTATTATCTTCGGGCGGTTGGGGACGTGATTGAAGAAGCCCTGTGGAACTGGAATCCTCTTCCCTTTTCCGCACCGGCGATGATGAAACCCAAAATCAAAGGCCGTTTTTCCTCCTCCGCCATCATTGACGGCGAGAAGCGGCAAATGAACGTTTTGACCGTGGATTACCGTGTCCCGGTTAATATTAACATGAGAAACCATCCGCAATTCAATGAACACATCAACAACTGACAAGAAGGCCGTGCGGAAGAACGTCCCCAAACCGGACGAACCCCGCGAAACCGCCGACAAAACGCCGTCCGCCCCGGACGAAAAGAAGAAAACAACTGACAAGAAGGCCGTGCGGGTCATTCGCACCCGCGCCGAACTGGACGGAGGGCTGGTGATCAGCCTCTCCATGAAAACCGACACCCCGGAACTTCCCGCGACCATCGCGGAAGCTCTGACAACCCTCAACCTTGTTGACATCAAATGAGCAAAGCAACTGCAGCCAACACCGAACCGGAGAAGAAGACGGAGCAGGCCGCCGTCATCGACACGAACATCCTCATTCTGTCCAAAGAAGTGAGGATAGGGCGCTCAACGTTCTTGAAAGGAGCGCATATTCGTGTTACGAAAGAACTCGCCGATAAGCTGGAAGCCGACGGCAAGGCAACCATCATCTACTAACCGTTTCAAGCATCAGGGCTACTACATACGACCCCACCTTTACCAACCGCAACGTAACGCCGCAGATTACCGGCGTTCTGGCTATTTTCCTCCCCGACGGCATCAAGGTGACCGAAGACGAGGGAGCCTCTTACGTTACCGGGCCCGGGCAATATCCGGAGCCTCCCGCCAATCCTCCGACCGATCCGACCGCCGGGCCTGAACAGCCCTGGGTGAGCTTCGGGCTGCTGGGAGCGTTCCAGTCCGTCGCCACACAGGTTGAAGGGGAAGTAACGCGCTTTTACGGCGGCAATCTCGGCTACCGGCAGCAACGCAAGAACACGACCACAGGCAAGCGGTTGACGTTCACCACGCCGGACATGTCCCCGGAATATTTCCAACTGGCGTTCGCGCTGGGAGCTGCCCCCGCCAACGGAGAGGAATCGACCACCGTCGGCCATGGCGGAGATAATAAAATTTCCGGACATATCCGTTTCTGGTATCAGAACGACGTGGGGACGGTGTACTTGACGGGCGTGGCGCACGGAGATTTGCGCCTCCTGCAGGACCCCGAACACACCACGGCGATCGCTTCACCCCAGTTCGAGTTCGAAATGGATTACCGCGGCGACTACAATTTCACGCCTTCCAATGTGCAGGACGTGACGACGGCGCCGGGTTCCTGACGCGTTTCACCAGGGGGCGCGCTGCGCCCCCGCATCCTCTTTTTTCTCAGGCAACAGGCAGGCAAATACGATATCCGGACCGTCACGGGGCTGAACCAGTCGCTGGTCATCCGCGTGGTGGATTTTCAGGGCGATCCCGTGGACATGAGCGGCGTCACCCTGCGCGGCGCGGTCCGTCTCAAGACGGGCGTCGCCGAGTTCGGCTTTTCCCGCGATGACGAGGGCAACGGCGTGCTTTCCTGGGCTTCGGTGCCTGCGGGCAGGTGGTCCTACGACGTCTTCATGGACGACGGAAATGAGGAAAGCCCGCTGCTCTACGGCTGCTTTGTTTCTTCGGGCCGGGTGACGCCGGACTTGCCGGACGAACAGCAGGCCGTGGCGGGCGCGGTCGTCGTGCAGCTGCCGGAAGGAAGCGGCTGCGTGCAGGTCATGCTTGACAACGCGTCCAGCGCCGCCTGGTACGCGGAACAGGCCAAAAAGTACGCCGAGAATTTTAATCTGTCCGTGGGTCAGGTCACCACCGGGGAACCGGGGACGCCCGCCAACGCGGAAGCCGTCAAGGGAACTGAATCAGGATCCTATCTGCTCAATTTCACGATTCCCCGCGGGGATGTTGGTCCTCAGGGACCGTCAGGCCCGCAGGGTGAACGGGGTGAAACCGGCCCCGAAGGGCCGCAAGGCCCACGCGGCGAAACCGGGGAACGTGGACCTCAGGGAGATACGGGCGAGCAGGGACCGAAGGGAGAGATAGGCCCGGCGGGGCCCCAAGGCCCGGAGGGCCCCCAGGGGCCGGAAGGTCCGGCAGGACCCCAGGGACCACAAGGGGAAAAGGGAGAGCCCGGGAAGCTGACGTCCAACGTCGGCGACGTCAACATCGGGGGAGCCCTGACCGCTGAATCGGCTACTATCAACGGGCCTCTGGTCGTCAACAACCCGGACGGAAGCGGAAGCGCCGGAACCCTGAATCAGATTTACGGAATCACCAGGTTTTATCAGTCCGTTGATCTTCGTTCGGGCGGCTGGCTGCGCGGGACATTCATGGTAGAGACCGGCATCCTGAATATTTCCCAGGGCGCCAGCTTCAACTGCGCGGGGGCGGCCACGTTCTCAAGCGCCGTCAACGCCAACGGCGGCATCAACATCCCGCTTGCCGCGGGCGCGCCGGCCAATGAATCCGGCGTCAACCGGCTTTATGCGGCGGGCATGGGAGGCGCGGCCAATACTTATACGGCAGGGGCGTTTCTGAATACGAACTCCCTGACCACGACCGGGACGGCCACGGTTACTAAAACGGTTCCCTGGCAGATGGCCCGCATCGGTATTCCCGCGGGATCTCACACAACCATTCAGGCTCCCTTTGAAGGACCCTCTTCCCAATGGAATTACTCTTCCTGGGCCGGCTTTTCGTTTGTCTGGAGAGCCACTGCAGCCGCGAAGCTGACGATGGGCATCGGGCGCGGAGCGAAAACAATCAGGCCGGACCTGACCACGGATTCCTACACGATCATTCCCGGCAATGACCTGGCCTTTAATTCCGGGGAGATTCTGGACATCACCTTTGACAATGTGAGAGACACGGCCCGCAACGGCTATACGGTGCGCGTCCGTGAGATTTACGCACTCAATTCCACGGATGGGTGGCAGGTCAAGACGACGACCAGCTTTATTCCCGCGACGCAGAACGAGCCCATCCCGTGGACGGTCTGCAAGATTATTTACCAGCAGCAGGCGGTTGCCAACAGCAGCGTTTATGAAAACCTGGGAGGGCTCTGGCTGATGGTCACGGGAGCGCAAACCAATAATCTGTACAAAATCGCCACTTGCCGCGGCGTCTCCAATTTTGAGACCGGCGTCGGCGTTTCCCGGTGGGTGACGGACGTGATCAACATCACCAGCGGAACGGCATCCGTCTACGCCGGACCCGGCGAATATGCCTACTATCAGCCGGGGAATATCAACCCGCTTTTCTACGGGTTGGACGCGATAGGAACCAATGCCATTGAATCCGAGGCAACCGCGGCTTTTGAAGATATTAACGTACCCCTTGAAGAATCATGAACAACGGAGAAATACAAATTCAATTTCCGCAGCCGGGCAACTGGCAGGAATTCACCCTGACGCCCATTTATCAGGACAAGGGCGGTTATAGACCTCCGGCCCGCTTTACGCAGGACGAGATACCAGCCGACCAGGCCCCGGCCATGCAGGCGGTAGTGGCCGCGTTGGTTGGATTGTCGGAGCCATGGAAGGCCTGTCAGGTATGGGCGCGGCTGTGTGTGACTATGAATTATGATACTGCAAATGATCATAGCGAATATGTTTTTGCCGTGGATTTGACCGTGGAGGCCGTCAATCCTCAGGGCGGGCGCAGGGTGTTTACTTCCCGTGATTACCCGGCTTTTGTGATCACTGATCCTGCCGCCGTGGACTTTTTCAAGCACTTCACTACCCTCAATCAATAACAACCATAATCATATGACTACTAGTAATAAATGCAATCACGCCTTGGAAATTGCCGAGGATATGTATAACGCCTATGCCGACGGCAAGGACCGCTACAAGCACCAGCCGATGGTGAAATACGCCGACCTGCCGGACGACGATAAAGCCGGCTGGCTGAACGTAGCAGAACAGGCCCTCCCCATCATCGGCAATCACGCCTTGGGAGACATCCGCGACTATCTCGGCGTTAAGGCTTCCGGCGCGTCCACTTGGTGGAAAAAGGTTCTGCTGGGCTTGGCCTACGCCGCTGTTGGTGCTCTTGGTTTTTCCCTGTTCCAGGGCTGCGGCCATTCCGTGGACGTGACGCCGGAAAAGACGGTGGTATGCAAAGACGGCTCCTGCCTAGTGCTGGAACCGGGGCATATCTCCTACAGTCAGGCCCAGCCGGAAACGGATGTTCCGCCCGTCGTGCAGGTCATCCCCTACAAGAAATAAGGCCATGTGTAAGCTCTCCGAAGTACCGGCGCGGTTCATGGATTTTGCCAAGGCTTCACCCGTGTTTGCCTGCGTCATGCTATCACTAGTTATTTGCGGCGCTGCCTGCTGGTACATCGGGGACGTCATGGGTCACCACAATGACCGCCTTTGCGACCTGATGACCATGCAGACACAGGCCCAGGTCGAGACGGCCAAGGCGATTCAGCTGCTTGCCGTCCGAATCGAAAACATAGAAAGGAAACTGGAAAAGTGAATAAGCTGCTGAACCCTTCCGTTCTTTTGCCGCTGATGGGGTGCGTGATGGCCGGCGTTTTTGCCGCTTGCGGAGACACGGCGGCGGGCATTGCCGCGTTCTGTTTCCCCATTGCGTGCCTTGTGTTCCTCCGATGTGCGGAACGCTGACCAACTGTAAAGTTTTTCTTACAAGTTCCACTATATTAACAATCAACCATTAAAGGAGAATAATCAGGAAAATAGCCATTGATATAGGCCACGCCAACAACACCGGAGCCCGCGGGAACGGGCTTGAAGAACACGCCGTCGTCACGACCATCGCCCAACGCCTCGCCCCCATGCTGGAACGGATGGGAGCCCGGGTGGATGTGATTGACTTCCCGAAGATGACCAATGCCCAGGACTTGAACGCCACCATCAAGGCCGCCAACGAAGGAGGCTATGACTTCGGAATTTCATTGCATTGCGATTCGGCCGACAATCCCCAGGCTCATGGCGCTCATGTATGTTTCTACCCGGGAAGCGTTAAAGGAAGCCGGCTTGCCATATGCATCGCGGAACCTCTTTCCCGGCTGCTGCCCGGACGGGCCAACACTGTGCAGTCGCGCCCGGGACTGGCCGTCCTGAAAAAGACCCGCTGTCCGTGGGTGCTCTGCGAATGCGGCTTCATCACCAATCCTGAAAACGCCTCTATTTTGAAGGACCATCCCGGACGCATTGCCGAAGCCATTGCGGAAGGGGTGAAGGACTACCTCAACCAGTAACCGCCCATGACTTACCAGGCCCCCTACGCGGCGCGCTACGTTTCCGCCGCCGGCAACCAGATCCAGCTGCTCAACCTCTGGGACGATACGCCGGAGCCTCCCCGCTTCGGCGGGTCCATGGAGGCATTTGAAACGTCGCTGGTAGACGGACCGCGAGCGTTCGCGCAGGGGCTGGGAAGCGCTGTGGAGCAGCGCACCATCGCGTTTTACCGCTGGTTTACGGATTATCAGGATATGGCCTCCTATCAGGAGAACCTGGCGTTGTGGCTGGCCAGCAATCAGAACGGCTATCTGTACCTGCAGTTCGCCGAACAGCCGCAATGGCGGTTTGCCGCCGTCATCACCGGCTACCAGTTTGAGACGGAGAACTTCGTTCCTCCGCCGTCTCCCGAAGACGGCTATCTGTGCCTGCTGGTCACGCTGACCATGACGGTCACCGACCGGACCCCGGACAATTCCAACTGGATATTCAGCGTGACGCCCTCTTCTTTCGACGTTCCCGTCAAGGGAGGCGAATACACCGTTAATGTGGAATCGTCGTTCAGCCCTGGACCGGTAGGTCAGGGGTGGCAGATTGCCGACGTTTCCGAAGGATTAACCGTTTCCGATATCGTCAACGGCAACAACGGGACATTCAAGGTTATCGTCGCGGCCAATGAAGGAGACCAGGACAGGACCATGTCGCTCCAGGTCATTCAGGACGGAACAGGACAGGCTGTTGAGGTTGAATTTCGTCAGCTTCAACCCTCTTACTCATTCAGCCTTGCTCCAACCCAGGTACAGGTTCCCGTTACTGGCGGAAGCTACCAGGTCCAGGTGACTTCCTATTATGACCCGGGAGCAGTCAGCGTTGACTGGACGCCCAATTCTCCCAGCTCTTCCGTTGTCATTTCCGATATCACGAACGGAAATAACGGGTCATTCACGTTAACCGCGGCGCCCAATGAAGGAGCGGCCGGCTCCGTCGTCGTTTCCGCGACACAGGCGGATTCCGGTTTAAAACAGACAATCCGCGTATTGAGGGCAGGACTGGTCACCCGAAATCATCAGCTTCCCCCGCCCGGAGGGGAATACTCGGATAATCCGATGAGTTATTCCTCATGGAGGTTTATTCCCTCGGACGTTTATCCGGACTTCCCGGAAGGCAACCCCGAAGGAAAGGGACTGACGCTGCAGGAAATCATCACGACGAACCCCACCAGCTCCAATTCCGGCACGTTAACGCTTTACCGGGTGGAAAACGGGTCTGCCTCTCTTCTGGCGACCAGCAGCGAGGCGGTTTCCACCGGAGAGGGCGGAAACGTGAAATGGACGTTTTCTCCCGGCGTGGAAATCCGCTCGGACTGGCAGCTGGTCGTGGAAAACCAGAACGGAATCTATGAGCAGCATGCCATGCTGGAAAGCCCCCAGTCATTTGACGGTCTCGGAGACGAGGCCTACCCCGCGGCAGCCACGGCGGCCGGGCGTACGTTCGGATTATCCCTCGTCATCCGCTACACTTCCACCGAATACCCATCTTAACAGAATAATCCATCATGAACGAACAACAACAAAACGGAATAGAACGGCTTTTCGTCGAATTTGCCGAAGAGTGCGGCAAGAACCCGAACCTGAACCAGGCGGTGCAGGAATTGAAGGAAAGCGTCTTTGCTGCCTCTCAAGCCGCCGGCGTCGATCCTTCCCATGCCTTCGGCGTCATCATCCGCGATATGATGATTCTGGAATCCTTGCAGAAACGCGTGGAAGAATCCCGCAACGCCCTCACCGCCGGGAAACTGCCCGCTTTCGTCATCGAAGAAGCCCGCGAACAACAATAACCCTCCACCTTTACCACCATGGCCACCAAGAAAGAAATTGAAATCAAACTCAAGTCCACGCTGGACGGAAAAGGCGTGGAAGAAGCAAAACAGCAGATCGACGCGCTGAACAAGTCGACGGAACAACTTGATAAGGGGAGCCAGCAGGCAACCCGAAGTGTGAAGAACATGGGGCAGGGGGCCTTGCAGGCTGCCTACTTCTTTGATGATTTGCAGTACGGAATCCGGGGAATCATGAACAACATTCCCGGGCTGGTGATGGGATTCGGAGGCGGCGCAGGGCTGGCCGGCGCGATGTCGCTTGCCGTCCTCGCCGGGGCGAAGCTTTACGAATGGATGGGGAAGACGGAAGACAAGTCGGCGGATCTCGCCAAAAAAATGAAGGAGCATAGCAAAGAGATTGCCGAAGCTTCTCGTCAGGCTATCCGGGCAAGTTATCAGGCTTTGCAGGAATTCAACCAGCAAGAACGCACCAAGACCGTTAATGAAGAGTATCAAAACTATGTAAAGGGAATTACCCGGGAATTTGAATATCAGACGGAAGAGCTTGAAAAACAAATTCGCTTGAGACGGGAGGAAGCGGCTCGCCAGAAAGGCATTGATACACGCCAGGCGGAGCTTGACCGCGTCAACTTGGAAGTGGGCTACCAGGAAGGAAGAATCACTAAGAGGCAGCGAGATTACGGCTTGATGATGGTTGATCAGAATCTGGACCAGAAAATCAGACAGCGTGATTTAGGCGTGGAGCAGGCTAATTATATGGATATTGGCAAACAGCTTGCGGAGGCAGTCAAGGCCCGAGATGCTGCGGAAGCTCATGCTTTTGATATGCAATTCAAGCAAGGGAACCTTCCTTCTCTTCAAAATGTTCTTGGCCTTTTACAGCAGCAAGAACGATCTCAACGGAGTATTGATAGCTTAGAAAGTCAACTTCCTGATTTACGCGGGGAAATATGGGAGAAAAATAAAGAGTATAATAAAGTTTTGAAGAGAAATGGTGGTTATGAAACTACATATTCCAGTCTAGTAAAAAAAGAAATTGATGATTTAGTTGCGAAGCAGGATCGGCTTGTTGAATTAATCAAAACGGCGAGGGAAGAGGCTAATCAGGCAAATGATCAGTTGAAATCTTTTCAAGATGTGCTTGGAGAAGGAGGCGTAAATCTTGAATTAGACTATAGCCAAGGAACAGATGTCAATAGTCGCTTCAAACAAGTATCAGATGCAGTAGAAGAGTTTAAGAAGAATACGGATGCCGCGAAAAAACAGTTTGATAAATTAACGGAGAAAGCCGGTTCTTTGGGGGATGCAATGGCTTCGACCGAAGCATCTATCAAAAACATGGAACAAACCGATGCTATTCAAAACCAAATAGACGCCGGCAAGGTTAAATCATTTAACATGCAAAGAGACAGGGAAGAAGCAGAGGAAGCCCGAAGAAATGAAGAAAAAATAAAGAAGGCTCGTGAACGGGCCGAAAGGGAGGCTCAAAAGCAGACCGCCGAGAGGCAGCAGGCAATGATCCGCGGCATTACCCTTGAAGGCGTTCCCGAGCATCCTACCGCCCAGCAACGCGCCCGGATTGCAGCTGCCCGCGAAGCTTTGAATGCAGGGAAGAAACGCCTTGCGGAAAGCATTTCTGACAAAGATACGGAAATTGACCCCAGCGAGCTTCAAGAAGTGTTTGACGTGATGAAAAACACATTGATAGAAAGCGGACAATACACGAAAAAATTGATGGATTTCTTGAAAACCATAGCAACAGCACAGACCGCCAATGTAAATGCCATTCAAGCAGATACGAAAAAATATGTAGATGCTAAATTCGAGGAAATCTTGAAGATAGTGCAGAAGGGCAACGGAAGATTGCAAACAGGAATAAACAGGCTTGCCGGAGGCTTTTAACCAGCTTTTAAGCTTGCACTAACGCCGATTTATAGCACCATACCACTATGGCTAATTATTACGTTGCTTTTGACTCAAACCATGTTGATGGGCCTTACTCATTTGAAGAACTTGAAGCCTTGTACAAGGAAGGGAAAATCTTGTCAGAAACTCTTGTTTGCCCTGAAGGAGGTCAGGAGTGGCTATCCTTTGGAAGGATTTATCATCTGACCAAAAACACCAACAGAAAATCAGAAGAAAAAGAAACGGAGTGGCAACCAAAGAAGAGATTTGTTGACATTCTTTTAGATAAGTCAGAAAAAAGAAGAGAAGAAAGACTATTAAAGGAAAAAGTTCCTAAAGGGAATCTTATTGAGTCAAAAAAAGAATCTATTTTAGAAAAAGATCCTTCTTGGAAAGAAAGTCAAGAATGGGATGAACAAGAACCTCTAAAAATTACAGTTGAAGGTATATTTCGTTTTGTAGGCATAATTGCCCTCATTGCTGGATTTATATTGTTTTGTAACAATGTAGAAGAAAAGCAAACCGAAATAGGCTTTATTTACTTGGTTTCCGGGGCCTTCTCCTGCCTTGGCTGTTTCTGGTTCGCGAAGGTTCTGACGTTGCTCCAAAAGATCGCCGATAAGAAATAAACCACTAACCATTTTACAAGCAGCAGGAACCACGACATCACCATCAATGACTTGCTGGGCCTCAAGCCGTCGAGCCTGACCCACGACCAGCAAAGCTTTTCCGCCTCCGCCATCACCGCGGTTTATCCCGTCCGCACCTTGGGCGAGGTCTTGCCCTTCCAACAGTTCGACACTGTCACCATTTCCCAAAACGGGAACACCATTCTTTCCGGTCTCGTTTCCAGCATCGAAAAGACCTACAGCGGCTCTTCCCGTGCGTGGAAAATCGTCTTTTCCGACCCCTGGTATTGGCTGGACAACTGCTTTGCGCTGGATTCCGAATGGAAGCCGGTCTTTTCCATGTGGAATAAAGTCAGCGGAGGGGGCGGCATCATTCCGAAGATAAGCATTTCCTCCGCGCTCTCCCGGGTGCTGAACCTTGCCAAACACCACCCGGCGGACTACGAGCTGCGTATCAGCGACGACAAGATGCTGATTCCGTGGAACGCCTCCTGCGATACGCTGGGCAGCCTCCTTCAATCCATCCGCCGCTGGTCGCCCCGGATGGTCTCGTACTACGACTACAGCGGAGCGCGCCCCAAGCTCATCATCACGGACTATGACGCCCTGACGCCCATTGCGCTTCCCTTGCAGCCGACGGAAACGGTCAAGTCCATGGACGTCTCCCTGATCCCCCGGGGCGACCTCGTTCCGCCCTGCGTGGCTATCGTCGCGGAAACGACCGGCAGCAACGGCTACCGCGTCTCCTACCTGTCCAAATACCCGGAAGACGGGGACCCGACCTTGCCGCACTCCATTGTTTACCGAACGTCAGTAGACTTCTACTACTCCAAATACAGTTCTACGGGGGAGCCGGTAGAAGATCCGCAGCCGGTGCAGGGCACCAGGGCCGGCAGCCTGTCTTACCAGCGCATGAAAGTGACGGGGACCAGGATTGACCAGAACGACATGATCAACAGTTTCTGGAAACATCATTTCCCGTGGATGAAAGATGTAGGAGCAATCGCCGTCTATGACCAGGATCCGACCATCACCGGGAAGCCCTGGGACGGAACGGAGGAAGACAAGCCGCGAGGCTACAACACCGCCGCCACAGGCTATGAACTGACGGACGGGCAAATTCATACCAAATCCATCCGCCCGCAATGGTGCAACGCCACCGTCAAGCAGCGTCTTGCCATCCCGGAAAGCGCCCCGGCCAAGTGGAGGGAGAAATTCAAGAATGTGGGAACGCTGCAAGGCGTGCCCTGCTTCTGGGAAGAATTCTCGGTGGATCTGGTCACCATGGACCGCCCCTACGCGAGCTACCCCATTGACGGCATCTACAACGGGGAACAGCCCTCCAACGGTCCGGAAGAAGGGGAATCGCCGGAACCGTCGGAAGGAGTGCCCTATGGGGACATTGCGAAAACGGTCTGGGAATCCATGCAGGAATTGCCGTGGGACGGCTCTATTTCCTTTGTCGCGCTGGGAGAAGCGCAGACGCGGCAATACATGGGCCGCCGCGTCTCGCTGCTGGGAGGAAACCCCGCCTGGCAGAACATCAACACCATGATTCAGACTGTTTCGCGCGACCTGCAGACCAACGTGATTTCCCTGTCCTACGGCGCGCCGGAACAACTAGGGATTGAAGAATGGGTAGAATTGAAGCGCGTGAATGCTACGTCACGCAGATCCTCCACGCTGGAAAACATGCAGGGGGCGCCGGAATCGACGGAATACGGCTTTGACCCCAAGCCGGAATCCCCTACCATCAGCCAGCATATCACCAAATCCACCGGAGAATCCACGCCCGCGCCGGAATACGGCTTCCAGGTGCGCTTGCAGAAAGATACGGAGGGAGCCATCACCGGGGCGCAGATCAAGCCCGGCGCGCTCTACCTGAACGGAAATCTGCTCGGCAAATACCCGCAGGGGGGCAGTTCCGGTTCCTCGTGGGTGCAGCTCACCCAAACCAGCGGGGAGGTATGGCTCAACGTCCACTTTGACCAGGACGCCAAATTGACAGGCGTTGACGTCTCCGGCATTCCGGGGACGGTGTACCCAATCAGGCTTGCCGAAGGAAAACCGGGCGTCAACTTCGACTATTCCTTCCTGATTGCCGACATCGAAGATGACCAGGTGACGCAATACGCCCTGGGCATGATTCAGATTCCGGTCTTCGGAGGAACCTTCTACCCCTATGGACCAGCATAACCAGACAACATCATGATCAGAATTTACCTATTCACTTATGCCGGCGACGCCGATGAAGCTCTCGTATGCGTCCGGTGCGCTGCGGCGGCCCTCCCGGAAGCCGTCATCACGGTGGCGGATGATGAAGCCGACCCCATTGCCGAATGCGCCAGAACCGCCCTTGTTGAAGCCGGGGCGCGGTATTGTCAAACCAGCTGGCCAAGGAACGGCAACTTGCGCGGGACGGAATGCGTCCGGGGCATCATTTCCACGCTGGCCGGGGAAGCGGAGGACGATGACGTCATCGTCAAAATCGACTCCGATACGCTCCTGTTGTCGGGCGACTGGATCCGAGACATGCAGCGCCATGGGCTGGCGCTCCACGCCTCCGGCTACCAGGCCCCCAGCCATCCTTCCGAACGTTCCGCCTATGGGCCGTGTTACGCCATCAGCGGCCGGGCGGCCAGACTGGCGGCGGAGGAACTGGAACAGGCTGACCTTCCTCCGCTCGAACCGGAAGACCTCACCATCTGCCGGGCGGTTCAGAATCACTTCCCCACGGAACAAATCCGCCTTGATGAACCCTGGACGCCCTTTTACCGGGAAGGGAAGTGGACGGCCTGGAACTGGTTCAGCATCGCCGTGACTCCGCAGAAATACGCGGATTTCTGGATGGTTACCTTCGGCAACCCGCGCCCAACGAACATCCCGAAATCCGAGCGGGCCCGCGCGATGGACGCCTTGTTCCGCTGCCGTTTCCCACAAAACGAAGACGGATCATCTTGTTGACGTCAACAAAATGATCGTCTTAGGGAAGGAAGGCTAACGGGCCAGTCCGACGGCAATCTTGCTCATGGCCTCCTGAACGTCCGCCGAATCCGGGCGGAAATACACCCGTTCAATCTCTTCGGAGTCGTGGCCGACGATGAAGCGGCACAAATCCGGGGACACACCGGCCAGGCGCAGGACGGTCACGGCGGTCGCCCGTAGGCTGTGGAAGCTCTTTTCCGAAAGCCGGTGCCGGTCGCCTCTCACTTCCCCGGGCATCTCTCGGATGATTCCGTACGTTTTCAATAACGTCGTGAACTCCGTGGAAAGCTTGTCGGAACGTCCGCCGGCATGGGCATGGCGAAGCGCGGCCAGGGGAAACACATAATCGTTCACCCGGTTGACCAGACGCCTTTCCAGAACCTCTTTCAAGGGTTGGATGATCGGCTTGTTCATGCGGCGCCGGCTCTTCTGCGTGGTCATGAACAGGAAGGAGTTCTTCAGGTCAATCTGGTCCCATTTCAGCGTCGCCAGGTCTCCGAGGCGCTGTCCTCCGGTGTAGAGGCACACCCGCACCAGATCCGGCCATTCATCCGGGAACCGTTCAATGATGGTGTTCACTTCCTCCATGGTGAAGGCGCCGCGCAACTGCTTTTCCGCCTGGTGGTCCGCCCGGGAAGGCATGACGCCCCGGAACGGATTCCGGGAAAGGATCTCCCGGTCTACAGCGATATTGAACGCGGTGGACAGCGTGGACACATAGCGGATGACGGTTCCGGCGGAAACGCGCTCCATTTCCGTTTCTACAAAATCCTTCGCCATCCCTTTATTCAGGGCGGCCAGCGGCATATTCCGCCGGTCCCCCAGGAACGCCAGAAGCCGGCGGACGGCCATGCCGTCCCGCTCATAGGCCCGCTTCTTGTTTTTCCTCCCGTCCAGCCAGTCAAAAAGGAACCGCGTCACCGTCATGCCGTTCATGGTGGCTTTCAGCACGCCGGCCTGGTCCCCGGCAATGGCCTTCACCTTGTCCAGGTCAAAAACCCCGTACCGGGCTTCTTTCTCCATCTCCTGGGCCACCAGCCGCGCCCGTGCTTCATTCTGGGACATGACCGATTTCTTATTGGCTCCCGGAAGAAGCGCCTTGGGAACCACGTCGATGCCGGTGGTCTTCCGAAGCTCTTTGCCGTCCAGGGAGCGGAAGACGGCCACCCATTTGTTGTTGCGTTTGATGATGCCTGCCATAGTGCTGTACAGTCCTTAGACAATGTACAGTCGCATGTACAGGGCGCTTTTTTCTGTCAGGCGCTTTCAGGTGCGCTCAAAACTGCGCAAAATGTAGGAAAATCAAGGGTCATTCCGTCACGTGCTGACGAGAATTGGCATCGCGTACGGGATTTAGCGTCTTGTCCATAAGTTTTTAACGGGTCACCTGTACAGCATACCGTATAGCACTGCCAGAAAGCCGCATCCACGGATGCAGGAGTATGTAAAGGGAGACATGTCATGACACAGAAAAAATGAACCCTCGCACATAAAAACCGCCCGCGTCTCCCGACGCAGGCGGAAAAAGAATGAATAGAAAGGATCCTTATTCAGGAAAGCACTTTTATATCACATTCTCATCGTTTTTCAATCATTTTGACAGGATTTCCTAGAGATTAAACATATTTTTGAACTGATTTTACCATGTACCCAACGAGGGTTGATAAAAATCCAGTAGTCATGATGTACCGTTTCTCTTCTACAATCCAGCACCATTTTTCAGGGAGAACGTAATTTAAAGTAAGCGTCGCCAATGCTACTATGCAACAAATAACAGCGGTAACCAGCACCCATTTCCAAGCCTGATGCACAGTATGCTTTTTCTCTTTTTCCAAAGCTACTTCATCTCTTTTAGTTTCCTCTTCTATTTTTTCTATTGTCGGCACAGGCGGAGCCTTGTCCGAATTTACCAAGGCTTTGATCTGGTCATCTAGTTTGGTAGTCATTTTTTCAAGAAGCAGAGGGGGTCAGCATTCGGTCAAAATAAATAGCCATTTGCCAGAGGGGGATACGCGAATACTTTTTTTTCTCCCAAGCAGCAGCCCAAGGGGAGTTTGGTTGGTGAGAAAGTTCCACTAACTGGGGAGCACTCAATTTCCCAAGCTTGTCTACAACATTTTTGATTACATTTTTAGCGTCTTCATCGTCTGTAATCGCGTCAGGAGATGCTAAAAATCCGGTGATTGGGGTATCTCCCAAATGTTTCAGTTTTTTATAAAGTTCAGGAATGACGGGGCCATAAGTCCATGCTTGGATTTCTTCTGTAAATAGAGGGTGTTCTAATTGTTTCAGGGCGAATCCCTGCACGAAATAAGCCAGCTTCTGAATTTTCATGTTAGTTACAGATAAGCCTTGCTGCCAAGCTTCGGTTAATATCTGGTTGGCTATTGCCTCGATGCTATAGGATTTATATTCTATTTTGCACATGTCTCAAGGGGCTGGGATGAACCTATAATATCATTGGACCAATAAGCAAGACAAACGTTTCATTAGCCTGCATAGGAGTTCCTGCATACACAACTGGCATCTTTCAATGATTTCATGGAATGTCATGACTTGTCATCCTCTGAACGCGAAAGTCATGACAAATCGTCTTAACGGAGCCACAAGGCATCAAATCTCATGAAAAAACAGGAAATATTACCCCCCCCCCCGCATTTGTAACGCCTTAAATATTAGCGTATTAGGAGATAAATTTTCAGCAAGAAAGGGTTACAGCCATGTCGGGTAGCGTAATGCTTGTGTTTTTCTTGCTGGCCGTCCTGTTCGGGTTCACGTGTTTCCGCCTGGGAATTGTGGAAGGTTGCCGGAGAACCACGAAAAGGATCTTGAGGAACATCACTCAAAAGGAGGAGAAAAAGAAATGAACTCGTCAATCTCTTCGTTTTCCCGTTCCTCCATCAAAGATGACTTAGGAATCCATGTCGAGATCTGTATACCTACTTATCTTCATTACACCCTTAATACTAATGAAGGGAAAAAAATTGTGAAGAGCTCAGGTATGATTTATGATGAAAAAAATGTAGAAAAAATGAAAAATAGTATTGACTGGTGGTTAACCACCGATTATGGTGAGCACATGCCAAGTCAACGGAAGATAGACAAAAAACAGATTTCAGTATGGATACCAATCGTCCTCTTCCGAAAATTTCAAAAGAGAGCAAAAGAGCTGAATATGACCATGACTGAAATCATTACCGCTTATTTGGTTCAACAAACTCAAAATGTAATTCTTACACCCGAAGATTATGAGAACATCGCCAGAGAAATACGAGAAAAAGCAAATAACAATTAACCTCCCTATTGACTTATTTGAACAGATAAAACTGATTGCACGAAAAGAACAAAGATCTGTTTCTGGGCAAGTAGTTTTTTTGCTCGCAGGTGGTGAACCACCTAAAACAAAACGCATCGTTAAGAAGCGAGTTTTTTTGCCTGTAGGTGGTGAACCACCTTTTAAGAAAACCGAACAGAAGGAGGCGAAGAAGTGAAAGCTCTGTTCTCCCTCGTCTTGTCCGGGCTTGTTCTTTCGGGTTGCGATCAGGGGCCCGAGCATCGACCTGTTAAACAAGCCGATAATCAGGAAAAAGCCCCTAAAAAAGAGACACCAACATGGGAAATTAAAATTGAACAGAACGGCATTCCCGATGTTGTTTTTACAACGGGATACGCAAACTGTGTTGAGGCGTTCAAGATGGGATCGAGGGCAGATGTTCCAATATATGGGTATGTGATTTATAAGCCGGATGGAGGACAAATCATCGTGTCAGGAACGACGAGAATCACCAGGACGAAGGTTAAAAATAATAACGAGTTATGAATGGTGACGTGCTTCTAATTCTTCTGGGCGGCATTATCGTTTTTTTGATGCTTATCATATCAAATTTAGATGGACGTTAAACAATTATGAATAAGAAATACCCGGAAGTAATAATTAAAAACGGTTTATTGGATCTCGCAGAAAAACAATCAACAGAAATTGAACTAATCATGGAAAAGGGTAAAAGCATCGTCGATCTGCTCATTGAGCTGGATAAAATTCTTAAAGTCGAAACTCACGAGGACACCTCTCCTTATTACATCTCTGGCGACTCCGAAGATAAAATTCTCCGAGCGAAATACGCAGGGCATATTTACATAGCCCGGCGTCTGCTTGGGTTGAGCCTTGAACCCAAGCCTGGCGCATTATTACCCTCCGTGCCAATAGACGAGTTTTCCGACTTAGTGAATAAAAGCAAATAATGCTCCTTAAAGAAATAAAAGAGAACTATTTATGACCGAGCAAACCAAAATCACGGAGAGCGCGCCGACCTCTTACACTGAGGCGATAGGCGCCGGAAACGCCCATTTCCCGCAACGCCGCATCCTCTGTAATCAGCCCTCTTTCTGTCAATTCGTCAACAATCGAGAGAGTGAACTGATGCTCCCATTGAAGAGTTTCCGATACCTTTCGAGTCGCCAACGTCTCATTGGAGAGAAAAAGCGAGATGAATTTTTTCTCATCCTCGCTCAAGCATTCACGTTCCTTCATGAAATGGAAGTTCAGCTCTTCAAGTTGGATTCCCAGACTCCTGTTGGCTCGTCTCAACTGGCGGTTTTGGAAGAGGAGGCGAGCATGATCAAGGGAATGATTAGGAAGGCATTGCTTCAATTTGATGAAATGGCAAAGTCGATTGAAGAACCGTTTCAGACGTGCCGCAATGATTTTCCTGAATCGATAGACAAGAGCAAGGGAGATAGTCCCCAAGACCATGATCAAGACGCCTTCGATGATATTGGTCCAGTTAATTTCTCCGAACATGGGAGCGAATGTACCCGATAACCCTAATACTTTCAATTCTAACAATGATCATTGAATACGACGACGAAGACCGGTGCATTCGGGTGGACGGCGAACCTATTTCCTACGGTGTCGCGGTTGGACTCCTGGAGCAGATAGAGCAGGCCATTGACGAGTGGGATTTTGACCACGCTCCCCAATGCTACAACCCGGACGGGCACTACGACGACTAACTGACTTTTAACCAATCGCCCGGCCCAGGTGGGGCCTAAAAACCAAAACCAAAAACATCATAGGTATATAGAGTAATACGGTCTGGCAGGCGCGGGGAAACCCGTCCGGGCGGCCAATTCAGAAGAACGAACATGAGCGAAAACGACACAACCATGACCACCCTTGCGACCGCGCTGGAAACGCTGGCCGGAGTATTGAGGGAGCTGGCAACAACGCCTGTTCCTTCTACGCCTGAATCGTCTTCCGTTTCCATTTTCGGAGCAATCGAAAAGAAATACGCTAAGAGCTCCACCTTAGCCACTTATTATGACATTTCCTCCCGGCAGATGGATAACATCCTGGCGCGGGCGGGGAAGAATGTAAGAAGGCTGGAAGGAGTCGGAAAAGGAACCCTTTATAACATGGAAGACGTGGAAAAATACTTAACTAACAAAAGAAAATGACCACACATCAACACATCATTGACCGGGGCCCCTACAAGGGGATGGTGGAAACGATCACCAACAACAAGAACATCATCGCGAATCCGATTTGTTATATGTGCGGGACCACGTTGAAAGACCCCCATGTTTGGGGATCCTTGATAGGAAACAAGAACGGCGTCTTCACCACGCGCTTTCTGTGCCCGCTATGTGCCCGGGAACGCCTCAACGGCATCCCGGACGACGCGGAACGGAGCTGGAACTACACCCAAGAAGCCAAGTCCAAAGCCTTCTGGATAGAAAGGCTCTTTGAAAAGTTCATGGCCTTTTTCGTGTGGTCTCTGATCGTCTTGGCAGGAGGGTTTATCTTATTTGTCTTCTTCCTCCTGCTCAAAAACCTTTTTTAACTGATTAACTAAATAAATAAAATATTATGCAAAAATATAAATTCACAGGGATAACGAAAGAGGTATACGGACGCACTCTGAATCAAATTGTATGCGTAACCGCATTTGCCTCCATAAAGTCCGGAGAGATAGGAGGCTACATTGAAAAAGAAGCTAATCTGTCCCAAGACGGGAACGCCTGGGTCTACGGGAACGCCAAGGTCTACGGGAACGCCAAGGTCTACGGGAACGCCAAGGTCTACGGGAACGCCTGGGTCTACAGGAACGCCAAGGTCTGCGAGGACGCCGAGGTCTACGGGAACGCCAAGGTCTGCGGGGACGCCGAGGTCTACGGGAACGCCGAGGTCTGCGGGGACGCCGA
>OLWE01000312.1_pt1 | contig 32834 bp, 29 predicted proteins | sample 1673591 | NCBI WGS metagenome assembly OLWE01 (sample SAMEA103958116, study PRJEB25191) | human gut metagenome | biome: human-associated habitat [ENVO:00009003]; feature: intestine environment [ENVO:2100002]; material: feces | place: Germany | collected 2013/2015 | reverse complement strand
CAAGCTCATCAAGGACGTCACGAACGATCCGGAGTACACGAATTATGCCCTCGCGGAGATGAAGCGGGACAAGTGATTTGCTTGCTGCGTATTATCTCTCCCTCAAAAAAAAGCTGTTTCCAATTTGGAAACAGCTTTTTTCATGCCTTTTTATACTGCGGCTGCGGCTTTCTTCCTGCTGAAATACTGCCATGCAAACACGCCGCCTAGCAGCACCAGACCGATGATATCGGTGATGAGCGTGGGATCCATCATCAGAAGTCCGCCTGCGGCCGCCGCTATGCGCGTGATGGGGTGCATCCTGCGCAGGAGATGGCCGTTTATCGCGGCCGCGACGCCGAAGATGCCGAGGAACGAGGTAATGACGATCTGGATTATCGACAGCGCGGACACATCGATGAGCAGCATCGCGGGGTTCATGCAGAAGATGTACGGGACGATGAACGCGCCGATCGCAAGCTTGGTTGCGTTGACGCCGGTCTTCATCGGATTGCCCTTGGCGATGGCCGCGCCTGCGTAGGCTGCCAGCGCGACGGGGGGAGTGATGTCGGCGACGATGCCGAAGTAGAACACGAAGAAGTGCGCCGCGATCTTGGGGACACCGATTGTAATGAGTATCGGCGCGCAGGTGGAGGCCATGATGCAGTAGTTTGCGGTGGTAGGGACGCCCATGCCGAGGATGATGCAGCAGATCATGGTCAGGATGAGGCCGATGAACGTTGCGTTGCCCGCCAGCTGGACGATGGCATTGATCAGGATCGAAGCCAGACCCGTGACCGTGATGCAGCCCGCGATGATACCCGCCATCGCGCACGCAACAGCGACCGTGATCGCGCCCTTCGCGCCCGCCTCGAGCGAGTCGACCGCGGACCTGCCGCTGTCAGCCAGCGCGCCGCCGATCGCACGGACCGTCGTCTTCGCAGACTTCTCGTCTGCGCTCCGCATCCGGGTCAGGAAGAAGTTGACGAGACCGACCACGATGGCCGCGAGGATGGAATAGGCCGCGGAGTGCGACATCGTCTTCGCGCCGGACGAGACCAGCCAGACGAGCAAGATCAGCGGCAGGATCAGATAGCAGTCGCGCGCGAGCAGACCCCACTTCGGCAGCTGATCTCTGGGGATGCCGCGCAGCCCGAGCTTCTTCGCCTCCAGATGCACGGAGATAAAAATGCCGGTAAAATACAAAATGGCAGGCAGGATTGCCTTGACCGCGACCTTGGCATACGGGATACCGATGTACTCCGCCATCAAAAAGGCCGCCGCGCCCATGATGGGCGGCATGATCTGTCCGCCGGTGGAAGCCGCAGCCTCGACCGCACCGGCGAATTCCGGCTTGTAGCCGGTCTTTTTCATCATCGGGATGGTGAACGAGCCGGTCGTGACCGTGTTGCCCACGGACGAGCCAGACACCATGCCGCACAGCGCGGACGAGATGACCGCCACCTTCGCCGGGCCGCCGGAGGACCAGCCGGTCAGGCGGTTGGCAAACGAAATGAAGAAATTCGCAATGCCCGTGCGCTCGAGGAACGCGCCAAAGATGATGAACAGCACGATGTAGGTATAGCAGACGCTGATCGGCGTGCCGATGACACCGCTCGTGGTGTAGAACAGCTTATAGATGATGTTCTTGAGCGCCTGATAGAAGCTGGCGTTGTAACTCAGCTGGTTATAGAACGCATAGACGATCAGAAGACCCGCCACGACCAGGATCGGCAGACCCACGCAGCGGCGGCACAGCTCGACGAGCACCAGAATGCCGACGACGCCGATGACGACATGGATGGGCTGGATGCGCGTGGCGAGCTTGATCATCGTCATCGCGTTGAAGGCAAAATAGAAGAAACAGCCCGCGCCGATCACCATCAGCAGGATGTCGTACCAGGGCAGGTAATTCGGCTTCACATGGTGCTTGCTGGCGGGGAAATTGAGGAAGCCCGCGAGCACGATAAAGCCCATGAAGCCGGGCAGGCGGATCTCCGGCATGGCCGTGGAAAACAGCGTCATGCAAATGCACAGCAGGGCAAAGGCGGCCATAAAGACCTTGATCACGACGGCCTGCCAGCCGGACCAGATCCGGGTGTTGGATTCGCGGTCATATTTGCGCATGACCTCATCAACGTCGGCGGCAATGTTCTGCGCGTCGTCGCTGGCAGTCACAGGGGTGTTCTTGTCGGGAGTCTGGGACAAGGTGCATCTCTCCTTCTTTTCTTCAGATTTGCACGACAACTACGGCAGGGGACCCCTGCCGTAGTTGTGAAAACCGTGTAAAACGCGTTAAGATTTACTTGGTGGGGACCTCAAAGCCCTTTTCTGCGAAGTACTTGGCAGCGCCCGGATGATAGGGGACAGAGGTGATGGAAGCGCCGTACTCGGTGCTGATCTCGGCGTACTTGGCGTGGGTGTCGGTCAGGCTGGCCGCGTTGTCGAAGATATCGGCCACGAGCGCGTAGATGGCGTCCTCAGAAACGTCGTCGCGCGCAAGGATGACTGCGCCGACCGCAACGGTCACGGTGTCGGAATCCAGACCATAGACGTCCTTGCCGATGGTGACCTTGGTGTAGTACGGGCACTTGGCAAGAAGCTGGTCGACATGCTCGTCATCGAGAGAGACGAGGTAAACGTCCTTGGTGGTGGCAAGGTCGGTAACGGCGGTCGTCGGAGCACCGGCCACGATAAAGGCTGCGTCGATCTGGCCGTTCTTCAGCGCGTCCGCGCTGTCGCCGAAGGACTGGTAGGTCGGGTTGATGTCCTCTTCGGTCATGCCGTAGACGCCGAGCACGTCCATCGCATTGAAGAACACGCCGGAACCGGCCGCGCCGATGGAGACGTTTTTGCCCTTGAGATCCGCAACGGACTTGATCTCGGGATCCGTGGTGACGATCTGCACCTGCTCGGTGTAGAGGGCCGCGACGGTGGAGAAGCACTGAACGGCGCCGGTGTCGGCGAAGATGTTCGTGCCTTCATAGGCATAGGCCATGACGTCGGACTGGCAGAAGGCCAGATCGGCGTTGCCGTCTTCAAGCTCAAAGACGTTCGACTGCGAGCCGTTGCCGACCAGGCCGACGACGTCGATGCCGGCGTTGTTGGTCGCATGCTGGGCAATGACGGAGCCGAAGGCGTAATAGGTGCCGGACTCGCCGCCGGTCACGAAGCGGAGCTTGGCGCCGGAAGCGGCGGGCGCGTTCGTGGAAGCCGGAGCGTCGGTCGAAGCCGATGCGTCGGAAGCAGCGGGAGCCTCGGTCGAGGCAGCGCACGCAGCCATGCCCAGAACGAGAACAGCCGCGAGAAGCAGTGCAAGGATCTTTTTCATCAGAATTCCCTCCATACAAATTTCATTCACCTTACTATACAACCCCGAAATGAATTTTTCAAGATAGCAGCGTGCGAAATATGAAATTTATTTTTTTCAAAGCGCAAAAAACAGTGGAAATCCTGCATGATTTTGATAAAATCTATGTAAAATGCATTTCAGAGAAAGAAATCCTGCAGAATGATGAAAGTTTTAGCTGCGCAAACCTGCAAAACGAACACGCGCGGGCGGCCGATCCCGGCCGCCCGCGCGTAAAAAATACAGCTTTATACCGTATGGCGATGCAGATAGTCCTTCAAAAACAGGATCGCCTGCCGGTAGCCCTCGAACCCGAGCCCCATGTACGTCTTCACGCAGGCGAGCCGCGCGTAGGAGATCTGCCGGAAGTCCTCGCGCTGCCTGACGTCGGACAGATGGACCTCGACCGCCGGAATGGCGACCGCCTTCAGAGCGTCCAGGATCGCGACGCTCGTGTGCGTATAGGCGGCAGGGTTGATGACGATGCCGTCATACACGCCGTAGGCCGCCTGGATCTCGTCGACGAGCGTGCCCTCATGGTTAGACTGAAAGACCTTACACCCGAAGCCCGCCTCCCGGCAGGCCGCTTTGCAGAAGGCCTCAAGTGCGGCGTAGTTCTGCGTGCCGTAAATGGCCGGCTCACGCAGGCCGAGCAGATTGAGATTCGGTCCGTTCAAAATCAGCAGCTGCATCCGAGTACCTCCAGAATTTGTGCGGCCGCCGCCTCCGGCGTGCCGTTGTTGTCGATCATCGCATCCGCGAAGCGGACATAGAGCGGCTTCCGCTGCGCGTAGATCGTCTGCGCGCCCAGCGCCTGCGAGACCGGCCGTCCCGCGGACGGCAGCCGCTCGAGCGCGCGCTGCAGGCAGAAGATCTCTCCATTCTGGTGCAGCAGCGGGTAATTTTCCTCCCGCGTAACGCTGCCGCCGCCGGTCGCAAGGACCAGCCCCGACTGCCGCCCGAGCTCCGCGAGCACGGCCGTCTCCCGCCGGCGGAAGCCCGCCTCGCCCTCGAGCCGGAAGATCTCCGGGATCGGCATCCCGGCCTCACGCTCCAACGCGCTGTCGGCGTCGACGAACGTCCGCCCCAGCCGCTTTGCCACCAGCGTCCCGATCGTCGTCTTCCCGCTGCCGGGCATCCCGATGAGGATCACGTTGTGCATCTGCGCCTCGAGCGCTTTCGTGATCGAAAAGATCTTTACATCGTCAACGGGCTCGCCGGTAAAGTCCTCGCAGCTCTTTTTCGCCTGCGCGGCGAGCATCAGAAGCCCGTTCGCGCGCCGGAGCCCGCGCGCTTCCGCCTGCAGCAGAAATTCCGTGCGCGCGGGGTTGTAGACCACGTCCAGCGCGGCCTCCAGCCTCGGCAGCCGATGAAGGTCCACCGGCGAGACGCCGGTATTCGGATACATGCCGACGGGCGTCGTGTTGACGGCGATCTGCGCGTCCGCATGCCGGTCCAGATTTTCATAGTTGTCTTCCCCGTGCCGCGAGATCACCACGACCTCGCGCGCGCCGAGCTGCCGGAGCACATACTGCGCCGTCGCCGAAGCGCCGCCGCTGCCGAAGACGAGCGCCTTTTTCCCGGCGACATCCGCGCCGCTGGACTGCACCAGCATCGAAAAGCCGTAGGCGTCGGTATTGTCGCCCCAGAGCGTCCCGTCCGCCCGGCGGACGAGCGTGTTGACCGCGCCGATGGCCCGCGCCGTGTCGGAAAGCTCTGCGCAGTAGGGGATCACGTCTTTTTTATAAGGGATCGTGACGTTCAGTCCGTCGAAGGCCCCTTCCTGTAAAAAGGCGCCGAGGTCCTCCGGCTCCACCTCAAACAGCCGGTACGAATAATCCGCCAGCCGCTCATGGATGGCAGGGGAATAGCTGTGGCCGAGCTTCCGGCCGAGCAGACCGCAGCGCAGCGTCTTAGTATCCATATCCAAGCTCCTTTTTCCGCTCCATCACCGCGTCGAGCACGGCGATGGCCGCCGCTGCCTCCACGCACGGGACCGCGCGCGGGACGATGCAGGGGTCGTGCCGCCCGTGGATGACGAGCTTCGTCTCCTCCATTCGCGATAGGCTGACCGAGTCCTGCTCCCGGGAAATGGACGGCGTCGGCTTGAACGCCGCCCGGAACACGACTGGCATCCCGTTCGAGATCCCGCCCAGGATCCCGCCGCAGTGGTTCGTTTTTGTGACGATCTTTCCGTTTTCCACGCAGAACGGGTCGTTATTCTCGCTGCCGCGCAGCCGTGCGGCGGCAAAACCCGCGCCGAATTCCACGCCCTTGACCGCCGGGATGGCAAATACCGTGCGCGCAATGCGGTTTTCCAGCCCCCCGAACATCGGATCGCCGATCCCTGCCGGGAGCCCCTCTATCACGCACTCGATCACGCCGCCGACGGAGTCCTGCTCCGCCTTCGCCTGTGCGATCTGCGCCTGCATGGCAGCCGCCGCCTCGTCCGAGACGGCCGGGAACGGCTTTTCGTCGACCGGCGCGTCAAACGCCGCATCGTCCGTTACCGTGCCGATCGACACGATCCTTGCCCGCACCCGGACGCCCTGCCGTGCCAGTATCTGCAGGCAGAGCCCGCCGGCAATGCACAGCGGCGCTGTCAGCCGGCCGGAAAAATGTCCGCCGCCCGCGGCGTCCTGCGCGCCGCCGAACTTGACCTGCGCGGTATAGTCCGCGTGGCCGGGGCGGGGGATATCCATCAGATTTTCATAGTCGCCAGAGCGCGTATTCGTGTTGCGGATGATGGCCGTGAGCGGCGCGCCGCAGGTCCGGCCGTCCTTCAGCCCGCATAAAAACTCCGGCAGATCCGCCTCCTTCCGCGGCGTCGACCAGGCGTTCTGCCCGGGCGCGCGGCGGCGCAGAAACCGACCCAGCGCGTCCAGATCGACCGGCAGCCCGGCGGGCAGCCCATCAATGGTCACGCCGATGGCAGGCGCGTGCGACTGCCCGAAGATCGAGACGGTCAGATTGCCGTCATATACGCTGCTCATAACGCTTCCTCCTGCAATGCAGTAAAGTCTTCCCAGAACGCGGGATAGGATTTTGCGACGCACGCGCTGCCGCATACCGTGACCGGCTGCGTGCAGCCGCAGGCAGCCACCGCCGCGCTCATGGCGATGCGGTGATCGCCGCTGGCGTCGACGCTTCCGCCCGCAAGCGCAGGCTGCCCTGTGATGACGAGTCCATCCGGCAGCTCGCGGACCGTCCCGCCGAGCGCTTCGATGAGCGCGGCGGTCGTCCGGAGCCGGTCAGACTCCTTGATGCGCAGCCGCGCGGCATTCTCGATCCGCGTTTCCACCGCGCAGAGCGCGGCCAGCACGCTCACGACCGGCACCAGATCCGGGACCGGCCCCGCGTCGAGCGTGATGCCGCGCAGCGTGCCGCGCCGGACCGTGACCGTATCGTCCTCAATATTCACTTCCGCGCCGAAGCGCGTCAGGATCTCCGTGATGGCCCGGTCGGCCTGCAGGGATGCAGGATCCAATCCGGACACGCGGACGCCCTGCCGCGACAGCGCACCCATGCACAGGAAAAACGCCGCGTTCGACCAGTCGCCCTCGACCAGCTGCCGGCCCGGCGCGGCATACCGCTGCCCGCCGGGGATCGTCCAGCACTGGCCGTTTTTTTCAAAGCGGATCCCGGCCGCGCGCAGCGCCTGCTCCGTCATGGCGACGTACCGCGCCGACTGCAGCTGCCCTGTGACCGTAAGCACGCTGTCCTCCGCAAGCAGCGGCAGCGCAAACAGAAGTCCGGACACGAATTGCGACGAGACATTGCCGGGCAGGGCATAGCTGCCCGCCTGCAGCTGCCCGCACACGTGCAGAAGATCATCCTCCCGCCGCAGCTGCATCCTGTGCGCCTCCAGCAGCTCCCACAGCGGGCTAAGCGGACGCTCCGGCAGCCTGCCGTGCATCCGGATCTGCGCGCGGACGCCCAGCGCCCCGAGGACCGGCAGCAAAAACCGCAGCGTCGAGCCGCTCTCTCCCGCGTCCAGCGCAGCCTGTGCAGGGTAGACCGCGGGCGGCTCGATCCAAAGCCCGTCCGCCTCCGCTTCGATCTTCGCCCCCAGCGCCCGCAGGCACTGCATCGTCGCCTCGATATCCTCGCTGAAGCCGTCCAGCATAAGGTGCCCCGGCGTCCGGGACAACGCGGCGCAGATGAGCATCCGGTGCGCCTGCGATTTTGAGGCCGGGATCCGGACCGCGCCGGTGCGCGGCCCGGGCAGCAGCGTCCGGTTCATCGCGCGCCTCCGGCCCGGAGCCAGTCCATGATCTCGGAGGCGGGCGTCTTCACGATCCGGCACTGCCCGACGGCGGTCGGGACGATCAGATGGATCGTATCCCCGGCGGCCTTTTTGTCGTGCAGGACCGTCGGGAGCATGTCCTCCGCGCGGAACGCGCAGTTGACCGGCAGATCATACTGCCGCAGGATGTCCACCACCGTGTCGCGCGTCTTTTCCGTGCAGAGCCCGAAGGCCGCCGCCGCGCGGACCATCATAGCCATCCCGATGGCCACGGCGGAGCCGTGGCTCACCGCGAAGCCGCTGCAGGCCTCGATCCCGTGGCCGAACGTGTGGCCAAGATTGAGCAGCTGCCGCTGCCCGCGGTCAAATTCATCCTGCGCGACGATATCGCGTTTCATCGTGACGCAGGTCTCAATGATATGCTCCAGCTGTGCGTGCGCAGATCCGGCCCTGAGATCGTCAAAGAACGGCGCGTTCCCCAGAACGGCGTACTTGATGACCTCCGCGCAGCCATCCCGGAAGATATCCTCCGGCAGCGTCGTCAGGCAGTCCGGGTCGCAGAGCACGAGCCAGGGCTGATAGAACGTCCCGGCCAGGTTTTTCCCCGCCGGCAGATCGATGGCCGTCTTGCCGCCGACGGACGAGTCGACCATGGCGAGCAGCGTCGTCGGGATCTGGATGAAGCCGATGCCGCGCAGATAGGTCGAGGCGGCAAAGCCCGCCAGATCGCCCGCCACGCCGCCGCCGAGCGCGGCGATCGCGTCCTTCCGCGTCAGCTGCTGCGCGCAGAGCGCGTCGAGTAGCTCGAGGTAGGTGCGCGCGCACTTGGAGCTCTCTCCGTGCGGGAATACAAAGCTGCAGACCGTCAGCCCGGCAGTCTCCAGACTGCGGCGGACCGCGCCGCCATACAGCGGCCAGACCGCATCGTCCGAGACGAGCATCACTTTTTTCGCGTCCGTCACGGCGCGGATCTGCTCGCCGGCCCCCTGCAGAAGGCCGCGCCCGATCCGGATCTCATAGCTTCTCGATGCGTGGACCGATACCGTTTTCATCGGCCGTCGACCTCCTCTTTGCGTTTTTTGCCCTCTTCCAGCAGCTGTGTGAGCGCTTCGCCGTCGTTTTCCGCGATGGCGGCCCGGTACTGCATGAGGCAGTCCATCAGCCCGTCCAGCTCGCGGAGCATATAGTCGCGGTTTTCCAGAAACAGCTCCGACCACATCGGCGCGTTCAGCCACGCCACGCGGGTCATATCCTTGTAGCTGCCGGCCGAAAAGCCCTTGTGCGCCTTCGCGGTCGGGCTTTTGATGTAGGCGTTGGAGACCAGATGCGCCATCTGGGACGTAAAGGCGATCATCTCGTCGTGGCTGTCTGCCGTCGTGACCGAGAAGCTGCCGAACCCGGCCGGGCTCAGAAGCTCCTTCACGCGGATCAGAAGCTCGATATCGTCAAAATCCGGCGGCACAATGACCATCGGGGCATTGTGATAGAGGTTCGCCCGCGCGTGGCCGAAGCCGGAATACTGCGTGCCCGCCATCGGATGGCCGCCAAGATAGGTAAAGCCATATTCCTTTGCCAGCGGGAACGCCGCCGCGCACACCACGCGCTTCGTGCCGCAGCAGTCGATCACGACGGGCTTTCCGCCGATGTGCGGCGCGGCCTGCCGCAGATACTCGACCGCGGCCAGCGGCCGCACGCACAGCAGTACCAGCTCGCACGTGCCGATATTGTCCATCGTGAGCGGCTCGTCGACGGCGTCGGCCAGCTGCGTGAAGGAAAGGACGCTTTCGTCCCGGTCATAGCCCAGCACGCGCCAGCCGGCCGCGTGATACGCCTTGGCAAACGATCCGCCGATGAGGCCCAGACCTACGATCCCGACCGTCATCTCGTCACCGCCTCGCGGACTGCGCGGACCTTCTCGGCGACCTCGGCAAACTGCTCGCAGGTGAGCGACTGTGCGCCGTCGCACAGCGCGTGGATGGGATCGTTGTGGACCTCGACGATCACGCCGTCCGCGCCGCAGGCTGCGGCCGCGAGCGTCATCGGCGGGACCAGCCGGTTGATGCCCGTGGAGTGGCTGGGATCGACGATGACCGGCAGGTGCGACAGCTCGTGCAGCATCGGCACCGCGGCAAGATCGAGCGTGTTGCGCGTGTAGTCGTCAAACGTGCGGATGCCGCGTTCGCAGAGAATGACGTTGTCATTGCCGCTGGCCATGATGTATTCCGCGCTCATCAGCAGCTCCTTGAGCGTGTTGGCAAGCCCGCGCTTGAGCAAAATCGGCTTTTTGACCGAGCCCATCTCCTTGAGCAGGTCGTAGTTCTGCATGTTGCGCGCGCCGATCTGGATGACGTCGACGTTGTCAAACAGCGGCAGATGCTTGATATTCATGAGCTCCGTCACGATGGGCAGCCCCGTCTCCTGCTTGGCGATCTCCAGCAGGCGGATTCCCTCGCCGTGCAGCCCCTGGAAGTCATAGGGGGAGGTCCGCGGCTTGAATGCGCCGCCGCGCAGCAGCTGCGCGCCCGCGGCCTTGACGGCCTTGGCGACATAGACGATCTGCTCCTCGGATTCCACGGAGCACGGCCCCGCGATCATGGCGAAATGCCCGCCGCCGAACTTCGCGTCGCCCACGCTCACGACGGTGTCGTCGGGGTGGAACTTGCGGTTGCAGCACTTGAACGGGTCGGACACGCGCTTGACGGAATCGACGATATCCAGACTTTCCAGCAGCGACATATCGATCCGGCTCGTATCGCCGACCAGACCCAGCACGGTCTGATATTCGCCGAGCGAGGGATGCACGTCAATATTCTGGTTCCGCAGCCAGTTGATGAGCTGATTTCTCTTTTCCTCGGGGACGTTGTGCTTCAGTACGACAATCATGGTTTTGACCTCCAGTGCAATAAAAAATGCGGCACAGTCAATTCTGTGCCGCATGGAAACTACCGATTCTGCGCATCACAAATTGACCTTACTATCTGACGACAGTAAAGTAATAGTAGGATGCAAAAACAGAAGTGAACATCGTTCCGTTCTCCTTAAAAAGGTTGTACTCATGATAGCAGACGTTTCGGCAAATGTCAACCGGGGAAGCGGGAAAAACACGAGAAAAAGCCGCCGTACAGCTCTCTGTACGGCGGCTCCGGTGTTTAATGGTTTACGCGCATGGCCAGTTCGATCTCCTCGTCATCCGCATTGCCAGTCTCCGCAAAGCCGAATTTCCGATAGAGCGCGAGCGCCGCGCCGTTTTCCCGGTGGCAGGTCAGCACGACCCGGTCGGAATCCCCGAAGGGCTTCTTCGCGATGTATTCCAGACAGCGCTGCAGCGCGGCCGTCCCATATCCCCGCCCCTGCCGGTCCTTGTCGATCATCATGTGCCAGATGTTATACTCGGCCAGATCATAGTCGTAGATGACCATCACATAGCCGACCATCTGCTCGTCACAGAAGATCCCGAAGGGCGTGCACTGGTGATAATACACGTAGGCCTGCGCAAGGCTCCGGACCAGATGCGACACGAATCGCTCCTGTCCCTCCCGCAGCTTCAGCCCGAATGCGGAGAGAAAATTGGTTTCATCGATCTTTTTTAATGTGATTTTCTGCATTTGTTCCTCCTGTTGGTGCAGGAGGACTCAGAACATACGATCCCCCTGAAAATGTTTGGTTCCATACAGATTGTTGAACATCATGAACATCTCCTTTCGTAGGGAAGGTATCTATCTCCACGCAGCCGCAGCCGCGTTTTTGTAGTGTGCACGCATTGTATCACATCCAAGCAAAAAAAGCCAGAGGCCCCCGGCCTCTGGCAGAAATTATTTTGCCATTTCCAGCATATTCTCGATCAGTACGCCATACCCCATCGTCGGGTCGTTCACCAGCACGTGCGTCACCGCGCCCACCAGCTTCCCGTTCTGCAGGATCGGGCTGCCGCTCATGCCCTGTACGATGCCGCCGGTCTTCGCCAGCAGCGCCTCGTCCGTCACCGTGATGAGCAGATTCCGGCCGTTTTTTGCGTCCGGGTCGACGCGGTCGATGCGGATGGAAAAGCGCTGGACCTGCTCGCCGTCCACGTTGGACAGGATCTCCGCCGCGCCGGTCGTGACCGCCGAAGCCGGCGCCGTTTGGACAGCCTCTCCGGGCTTCGGCTGTGAGAGCGTGCCGAAAATGCCGCAGGCCGTATTTTTCTCCACGGTCCCGACGGCGTCTGTCACATCAAAGATCCCGTGCAGCTCGCCCGGCGTCCCACGCGTCCCGGTCCGCACCTCTGCCACGCTCGCGCGGACAAGATAGCCCGACTGCAGCATCAGCAGCTGCGTCCCGTCGAGCCCGCTGACGCCGTGGCCCAACGCGCCGTACTGCAGGCTCACAGGATCGTAGTACGTGACCGTCCCGATCCCCGCGATATGGTCGCGGACCAGGATCCCGAGCCGGTAGCCGCTGGCCGTTTTTTCCGGCGTGACCAGAAATTCCGCCTCATGCCCGCCGCGCTCCACGCGCACGACGATCGGCTCGGCCGACTGGATGCTGTCAAGCAGCGCCTGCGCGCTCGTGGTCTTCTTGCCGCCCGCCGTCAGGATCACGTCGCCGCGCCGCAGCCCCGCGCGCTGGGCCGGCGCGTCCGGCTCCACCTCGGTGACCATCAGACCCTCGGCATACAGCTTGATGCCGACCGTATATCCTCCCGGCACGAGCGTCCGCCCCGCGGCCAGCGTCTGGCAGCAGAGCGCCAGCAGCAGGCACAGGGCCATCAGCGCGGCCGGAATTTTTTTATGAAGAAACTGCTTCATGTTCTCATCCTCTCCCCAAAAGTCTCAGCGCCGTTATCTTGGCCGTTCCGGCGGGAAAGAAACCGCGTGTGAAGCATGTAAAAGAAAGCCTGTTTTCCTTGGTAAAAATCAGAAAATCACCGCTGCTGGCCGCAAACGCTGCCGTTTGTCTGCGAAAATTTCCTGCGTTTCATTCTTTCACCATCAAAGGCCCGTACCGCCCGGTTTTAATTTCTGCAAAAAAGAAAAAATTAGTCTTGACTTTTTGCGAGAAATCGTTATAATAATCATGCGCTTCGGCAAGAGGCCATTTAGGGGATTTGTGTAACGGTAGCACACCGGACTCTGACTCCGTTTGCGGGGGTTCGAATCCCTCATCCCCTGCCAAAGGAAACCCGGCAATCATGTGATTGCCGGGTTTTTCTTTTATACGCAAGCACCCCGCCGCGATCGGCGGAGTGCTTGCTTTTTTGACGATTTATGCGTATTGCAGACGGCCCTTCGGCACGGGAATCTCCCGTCCCAACTCCCGTGCGGTCTCAATCCATTCCTGCGCTACGATCTGGACGTTGTGCAGTGCCTCTGTCATGGTCTTGCCGTCCGCCATGCATCCGGACAGCTCCGGGATCTCCGCAATAAAGGTGCCGACCGGCTGAATGTTGATGATCTCCTCGATGTCGTTTCGCGTGTAAATGAAATGATCTCCGAGAACCCGGCAGTCGAAGCCGAGCCGATCGAGGATCAGCCGCAGATCTGAAATTGAAAGTTCCGGTCTTTCGCGCCGCTCATGAGCGCAAGCAGCAGTTTTTTGCCGGTCAGAGACATATGCCTGCTTATTCACTCCTTCCAGACCCTTGCGACCGTGAAGGTCATACGCAGCCGCCCACGAACCTCGGCGAGCGTCACCATGTCCGCCAGCCGGACCATTTCCGCGATCCGCCCGCGGATGCTGTCGTTCAAAATGTTGACCGGGAGAGGGAAGTCGATATAGACGAAGGTGTTCTGCTCCCGCAGTTCCAGATCGTCCGCGTACCAGGGCGCGCGCAGAACCTTCCCGATCGCCGCCGCATGTTCTTTCAGTTTATTGTATGTCTCGACCTTCTCCGGGACCTGCTCGTTCCCGCGGAACGCCTCATTCCGCGCCGCCATCGCAGCGACCATATCGCCGATATTCATTTCCATTGTTTTGATCTCCTTTTCATTTTTGTTTGCCCGTGCGGGCTTCTCGATTATGGTTCTACACGATTTCCGGTTTTGTCCCGCCGCGATTGAAAAAACGCCTGCGGCATGCTAAGATGGCGGCGAGGTGAGTACATGGAACATCGTCAATTTGAAAGCATGCTCGCCGTCGCGCGGGCGCGACTGGCGCGGCACGCGCCGGAGGACATTGCGGAAAAAGCCGGCGTGCGGTACGCCGACGGCGCGTTTCAGGTCCCGACGCTGGGGCAGACGGTCACCGTCCGTCTGCCGGACTGCACGATCGAGCCGCCGCTCTCCAACTGGCACGCGCTGACGCTGCTGCACCTGCTCGATCTGGCCGACGGCACACCGCCGACCGGCCGGACCATCACACTTTCCCAGTACAAAGACGGCCTCGTGCGCGGCAGCGGCCTCGACCGCAATGCGGAGCTGATCGTCCGGCGCGACCTCGGCGTACTGCCGCCGGAGGAGCTGACGCAGCGCTGCAAAGCGCTCGGCGCGGAGCTCCTGCCCTCCAACGCAGACTTCTGCGCACGCTTCGACTTCGCCCCGCGCTATCCCGTGTGGCTGAAGATCTGGTTCGCGGACGAGGAATTTCCCGCCTCCGGCCGTCTCCTGCTGGACGAAAGCGCCCCGCACTACCTGACCATCGAAGACGCCGTCACCGCCGCCTCCCTCATCCTGGACCGCCTCACCCAAACCCACCACTGGACATAATGGGCAGGGGAGTATGAAGGCGGTCCATCCCGTTTGACACACGATACAAAAACCTCCGTATGCCGCTGAAAGGGCATACGGAGGTTTTGCTTTATGAATTGCAATTATGGCAGGAACGATAGCCGTTGCTGATGGCTTCGCTGCGCGTACCGAAAAAGGCCTTTTTGTTCCGATCACTCATCCGCTTCACACTCACACACCAGGTATGGTGGAAAACCTTACTGTTTGTGTTGAGAATATAATGGCCGGACTCCGTCTGTGCCGCGCTTTGATTCGCGTCGTCACCCTCTGCAGCAGAGGGCGTTCCTGTTTGATCCACAGTCATGACGACGTCAACGGAAAAAGAAGTCTTGAGTCCCTCTGCATTTGTGATAGAGATCAGCGCGGTCCCGGAGGAAACGCCGCAGATCAGAGCAAGACTGCAGTTGGAAGGCAGATCCGGGTCCCCGGAGAGCTCGCTCACCGCTGCAACGGACGGATCGCTGCTTTCCCATCGCAGTTTGGACGATGCCACTGGTTTTGCCGCATAAGCTGCAACTACAATAGAAGAACTTTCGTCGGTCAGCTGGATCGCGCCGTTCGCTGCCTGATAATGGACCAGACTGGTCTCATCCACGAAGGTGTTGATCGGAGAAGCAGCTGCATTGGACTCGATCCGCATATCTGGCAGGATGATCCTGGAGATGATCGCAGCGGCCTCCGCACGGGAGATCGTCGCCGCTGGGCAGAACCAGCCGTTGGTTCCCGTCAGGATCCCGGCGTTGAATAGCTGATAAACGGCCTCGGTGTTTTCATCAAAGTCAACGTCAATGATCGTTCCTATCGGAATGTCATTGATCGCTGACAGGGCAGATACCGGGATGGATCGGCTCAGGATCCGGGAAAACAGGCTTCTTTGAATGCTTTCGTTCCAGAAGGTCGGCGAGGCGGAAGGGAATGAGATGATCTCATATTCAGCCGCGTAGTCGATATAGCTCTGATACCAGGGAGCCGACTGTCCGATCACACCATCTCCGCCCTGAAAAATGTTATGCAGCCGACAGGCGATGGCCAGCGTTTCCGCAACGGAAAGCTTGCCGCTCGGCATAAACTTTCCCTGTCCTTTTCCCTGCATCAGGCCATATTCGCATACGGTCTTGACATTTTCAGCATACCACGCATCGGCCGGAACATCGGAAAAGGGGAAATAAGCGGTTGCGGGCGAGAAATTCTGCAGACCGGCATCCCCAGCAAACACAGGGATTTCAAGCGCGAACAGCAATGCGAGGACAAGGACCAGACTCAGCATCCGTTTCATGTTATGCGTGCTCCTTCTCTTGAAATATATGGGTTTCTTTTTCAACAGTAACACATCCGGCGATTTCTGTCAATCCGGGACTTGTAAGATTCAGACAAACAATGCCAGCGTGTGCATCTGTTGGAAGAACAGCCCGCGTGCAGGTTTTTCTTGATAATTCGTCCGAAAGCGTGTATCGTATAGGTATATCAAAGAATCAGGAGCAGAGATTCATGACTGATGGGTTTATCAAGACTGCGGCCGGGACGATCGATGTGCAGGTCGCGGATGTGCAGACCAATACCGATACGATCCTCGCGCGCGTACGGCAGGCGGACGCGGCCGGCGTCGACCTGCTGACGCTGCCGGAGCTGTGCCTGACCGGCTACACCTGCGGCGATCTGTTTTTCTCCGACTGCCTGCTCGGCGCGGTGAAGCCGGCGCTTGCCCGCATTCTTGAGCAGACGGCGGCGCTTTCCACGGTCTTCACCGTGGGTCTGCCGCTGCGCTTCGGCGGCAAGCTCTATAACTGCGCGGCGGTCGTCCACGCGGGCAGGCTCCTCGGCGTGGTGCCGAAGACGTACCTGCCGAACTATGGCGAGTTTTACGAGCAGCGGCAGTTTTCTTCCGCATCGGTGCTAGGCGGAAACATCTACGACCTGACGCTCTGCGGCCAGAGCGTGCCGTTCGGCACAGATCTGCTTTTTGCCTGCGCGGAGCTGCCGGACTATACCTTCGGCGTCGAGCTGTGCGAGGACCTCTGGGTCCCGTGCCCGCCGTCGACCCGCCTCACGGCCGGCGGCGCGGCCATCATTGCCAACCTGTCCGCCTCGGACGAGGTGATCGGCAAGGCGGACTACCGCCGGATGCTGGTCAGCGCGACGTCCGCGCGGCTGGCCTGCGGCTATATCTACTGCAGCGCCTCTCCGACGGAATCCACGCAGGACATGGTCTTCTCCCGCCACCATCTGATCGCGGAAAACGGCACCATCCTCGCGGAAAACGAGCCGTTTGCCGACGCTGAGCTGACGATCACCGAGATCGACGTGCAGCGGCTCATGCACGAGCGGCATCGCACCACGAGCTATGACGCCGTCCCCGGCCTGCGGCAGATCGTCTTCCACCAGTCCCTGCGCCGGACGCAGCTGACGCGCCCCATCGCGCCCAATCCCTTCGTCCCGCCCTATGACGACCAGCTCCGCGCACGCGCGGAGGTGATCCTGCGCATCCAGTCGCAGGGCCTTAAAAAGCGGATCGAGCATACGCACGCGAAGACCGTCGTGCTCGGCATCTCCGGCGGGCTCGACAGCACGCTCGCGCTTCTCGTGTGTGTGCGCGCGTTCGACCTCTGCGGGCGCAGCCGGAAGCAGATCCAGTGCGTCACGATGCCCTGCTTCGGCACCACGAAGCGCACGAAGTCCAATGCCGTGAAGCTCTGCGACGAGCTGGGCGTCAGCGTGCAGGAGGTCAACATCACCGCCGCCGTCCGGCAGCACTTCGCCGACATCGGCCATGACGAATCGGTGCACGACGTGACCTATGAAAACTGCCAGGCGCGCGAACGCACGCAGGTTCTGATGGACATTGCCAACCAGTCCGGCGGCCTCGTGATCGGCACCGGCGATCTGTCGGAGCTCGCGCTCGGCTGGGCGACTTATAACGGTGACCATATGTCCATGTACGCCGTCAACTGCTCGGTGCCGAAGACGCTCGTGCGCTACATCGTGCAGTATGAGGCAGCGAGCAGCGCGCCCGCCCTGCAGGCGGTCCTGCTGGACATTCTCGACACGCCGGTCTCCCCGGAGCTTCTGCCCGCGGACGAGAACGGCCAGATCGCGCAGAAGACGGAGGATCTTGTCGGCCCCTACGAGCTGCATGATTTCTTCCTGTATCATACGCTCCGCTTCGGCACACGCCCGCGCAAGCTCTTCCGGATGGCGAAATACGCCTATGCGGGGAAATATGACGACGAGACCATCCGCCACTGGCTCAAGACCTTCTGCCGCCGCTTCTTCCAGCAGCAGTTCAAGCGCTCGTGCATCCCGGACGGCCCGAAGGTCGGCTCCGTGACGCTCAGCCCGAGAGGGGACTGGCGCATGCCCTCCGACGCCTCCAGCCGCCTCTGGCTGAGCGAGGCGGAAGCCCTGTAAAAGATAAACGAACGGCCCCATCCATATCGGATGGGGCCGCATTTTGTTTGGGATACTCAGATGATGCGTCTGCCGCAGAGGAAGCGCGTCTTGTAATACGATTCGTCCAGCGAGTTGATACGCACGCCCGTAGACGGGGTAGAGGCGTGGACGAAGTTGCCGCCGCCGATGTACATGCCGACGTGGTTGGCGTAATTGCCGTAGCCGAAGAAGACAAGGTCGCCGACCTGCAGATCGCTGCGGGAAACGTAGGTGCCCTGGCTCATCTGGTCGTTGGCCACGCGGTTCATCTTGTAGCCGTAGTTCGTCAGCACATAATACATGAGGCCGGAGCAGTCAAAGCCGGTCGACGGGCTCTTGCCGCCCCAGACATAGCTGTAGCCGATGAAGGACATGGCGAAGTTCGCGATCTCGCTCGCCGTGCCGGAGCCGGAGACGGTGCCGCCGCCATTTCCGGTGCTGCCGCCCGGGGTGACGGTGCTGTCCTTCTTGTCGGAGAGCAGGTCGGCGCGGACGTAGGCGGTGATGCCCTTATACTTGATGCGGTACCACTGGTGGCCGTCGGAGGTGGTGGTCGTGATGCCGGTGACAGTGACGGAGGCGTTGTAGCTCAGCTCACCGACCTTCGTACTGCCGGTGGTCCAGGAGTCGCGGACGTTGATGGAGCCGGACTGGCAGACATACATGGTCTTGCTGACGCTGGTGACCGTGACGTTCAGGTTGATCTGGTCGACGACGACCGTCGCGCTCTTGACGTTTTCATCGTAGAACCACTGGATGGTCTTGTAGCAGCGCAGGAACATCGTCATCGCTTCCTGCCGGCTGGTGTTGCCCTTGGGGTTCAGATAGGTGCCGCTGCCGAGCTTCGTGCCCTGTACATAGGAGTAGCTCACGCAGATCTGCGCGGATTCCTTCGCCCAGGAAGAGATCTTGTTCGCGTCGGCAAAGCCGTTCAGCGCGCCGTCCGCAGCCGTGGGGGAGAAGGCCGCCGCGGTGCAGAAGTTCTCGATCAGCTTGAAAAACTCCTGCCGTGTCAGCAGCTGGTTCGGGCGGAACGAGCCGTCCTCATAGCCGTTGACGATGCCGTAGAGATGGGCCTTGACGATGTTTTCGTCGTTCGTGTCGGTGAAGCCCGTGAAGTTCTCGTTCGACAGGTCGATGTCGTTGCCCGTCGCCTTTTCGAAGGCGTACACGGCCAGCTCGCACATCTCGCCGCGGGTGATGTCCTTGGTGAGGTCGAGGCCATTGAACGAGGCGGGCATCAGCCCGAGCTGGTTGATCTCGTCGTAGTTCGTTTTGAACCAGCTGCTGTATTTGTTGTTCGCAGCGAAACAGACCGCGCTCATCGACATGAGCATCGCCGCGCACAGCAGCAGGCAGAGCAGTTTTCTTACCTTTTGCATCTTCTGTAGACTCCTTTTTCCGTTCCTCGGCCGGAACGGCGCATGTTTTGACGGATTTGGCTCGATTATATCAGATTATGACAACCAATACAAGTCCATTTTTGTAAATCTTTCGTAACCAAATGCTTTTTTCAGCCAATGGTTGCGTTTTGACCGAAAAAGTGGTATAAACGTAGCCATGAAATTACGAGTCATGATCGCAGTGCTTGCCTGCAAGCTCTGCCGGAGCCTGATCCGCCTGCTGGGCAGAGGCGGCACGGATTTCCCCGGGCGCGTAGCGCTCAAGCTCTGCCCGAACCTGCTGGGTGAACTTGCAAAGAACGTGACGACGGTGATCGTCACGGGCACCAACGGCAAGACCACGACGTCCCGTATGATCGAGCAGTCGTGGCAGGACGCTGGAATCTCTTACTTTGCCAACAAATCCGGCGCGAACCTCCTGTCCGGCGTCACGGCGGAATTTGCCGTCCATTCGACGCTGACCGGCCGCTGCAAATACCCCTACGCCCTCATCGAGGCGGACGAGGCGGCGCTGAAGTTCATCAGCAAATACGTCGACGCCAAAGTCATCGTCTTCACGAACGTCTTCCGCGACCAGCTCGACCGCTACGGCGAGGTCACGCATACGCTCGAAAAGCTCCGCATCGGCGCGAAGAACAGCCCAAACGCCGTCCTGTGCCTCAACGCGGACGATTCCCTTATCACGAGCCTGCATGACGACGTGCCGAACCCGGTCCTGTTCTACGGCGTCAGCACGCCGATCTATGCCGGGCACGTGACGGAGGTCTCCGACGCGCCCTACTGCATCAAGTGCAAGAGCGAGTACGAATACGACTTCGTGACCTACGGCCATCTGGGCGGCTACCGCTGCCCGCACTGCGGCTATGCGCGGCCGACACCCGATCTGTGCGTGAGCCGCATCGTCACGAGCGACGAGGAGCATTCCGAGGTCGTCTTCCGCGACGGCCAGACCGAGATCCCCGCGTCGATCAACCTGCCGGGCGGCTACAACATTTATAATGCCTGCGCCGCCATGACGGCCGCGAAGGCACTGGGCCTGGATCTGACGAAGGCCGCGCAGTCTCTGTCGCACTTCGCCTGCGGCTTCGGACGCATGGAGAAATTCGAAATAGGCGGCGCCGACGTGCGCATGATCCTCATCAAAAATCCCGCCGGCTGCAACCAGGTGCTGAGCTTCCTTACGCAGCGCACCGAGCCGTTCGTCTTCGCCGCCTGCCTCAACGACCGCACGCAGGACGGCCGCGACGTCAGCTGGATCTGGGATGTGGCCTTCGAACGCCTGACTGATATGGACGCGCTCCGCGAGGTCTATCTCTCCGGCACCCGCGCGGAGGATATGGCTCTGCGCTTCCTCTACGCCGGCTTCCCGCAGGAGAAGCTGCATGTGCAGAAGGATTACGGCAAGCTGATGGAAGAGGCGACGGCGCATAAGCTGCCCGTCTTCGTCATGCCGACCTATACGGCCATGCTGGCCCTGCGCGGTACGATCAGCAAAACCTACGGCTATAAGCAATTCTGGGAGTAAGCTATGGAACTGAACATCTACCATTTATACCCCGACGTGCTGAACCTCTACGGCGACCGCGGCAACGTCCTTTGCATGCAGCGGCGGCTGGAGTGGCGCGGCATGCAGGCGAATATCGTGAACGTCCCGATCGGTACAAAACTCGACGCGAAAAACTGCGACCTTATCTTCATCGGCGGCGGCCAGGACTTTGAGCAGGAGGTCCTTCTGGACGACCTGAAAGGGGAGAAGACTGCTGAGCTCAAGGCCGCCATCGAGGACGGCGTGCCCGTGCTCGCCATCTGCGGCGGCTATCAGATGTTGGGCCAGTACTACAAGACCTGGGACGGCCAGCAGTGCGACTTTACCGGCGCGCTCGACCTCTACACCGTCGGCTCCGAGCAGCGGATGATCGGCAACTATATGTTCTCCTGCGAAGAAGCAGGCTGCAACATCGTCGGCTTTGAAAATCACTCCGGCAAGACCTATCTCGGCTCCGGCGTCCGGCCCCTCGGCAGGGTGCTCGAGGGTTCCGGCAACAACGGCGAGGATGGCACGGAGGGCGCAAGATACAAAAACGTCTTCGCGTCCTATTCCCACGGCTGTCTGCTGCCCAAAAACCCGAAGCTGGCGGACCTGATCCTGCAGACCGCCCTCGAACGCAAATACGGCGCGCTCACGCTCCCGTCCCTCCCCGACACCCTCGAGACCGCGGCCCACACCTACATGGAAAACCGCCTGACCCACAAATAAGCAGCAAAAAAACACGCCCATATGGGCGTGTTTTTTATATTTCCGTTTCATCGGACAGCATGTCCTTGAACAAAATATTCCTGTAATCGCTGCGGCCATATAAAACACGGTCAATGAAGATGTCGGTGCCTGCGATCCGGTAAAAAACCATTCAGGAGAAAGATGCAGATCATTCATGCACGATCCCGAGATGTTCCTCTACGGCCTCCAACGTAAGCCAGCCTTCCGTTTCGCCGGATCTGCGCCCTTTTGCAAGTTCATTCATCAGGCGGATCGTCGCCTGCGTTTTCTCATAGTCCTGGATATCCACGATGGCATACCGGCCACGCCCGTTCTTTGTCAGAAAGACAGGAGTGCCCACGGCGACATCATGCAGGACTTCGCTGTAATTCCGCAGGTCAGAAATGGGCTTGATATTCGGCATATTGATCAGCTCCTTTCTATCCCAGTATGTCCGAATCTGCTGTAAAATTCAACAGCAAATTTACAGCGTCCGTCTTACAGCGTCCTCGTACAGACCTCCCGGACTTTCGCCTGCAGGGCTTTGAGGTCGGTGAAGGTGTCAGGCCGTTTGGTCTCGTCGCGGAGGAGGGCGGAGGGGTGATAGAGGGCGGTAAAGAGGATGCCGCCCTTTTCGATGAACTGCCCGTGCTCGCGGGTGATCTTGAAATCCGGCCGGATCAGGCGCATGGCGGCGATGCGGCCGAGGCAGACGATGATCTTCGGCTTGAGGAGCTTCGTCTGCGCGCGCAGAAAATCGATGCAGGCGTCCTGCTCGGTCTGCATGGGGTCCCGGTTTTTGGGCGGACGGCATTTGATGATATTCGTGATGTAGCAGTTGTGGCGGCCAAGGTCGATGATTGTGAGCATCTCGTCGAGAAATTTGCCCGCCGCGCCGACGAACGGCTCGCCCTGCAGATCCTCATTTTCGCCGGGGCCCTCGCCCACGAACAGCACCTCCGCGTCCTGTGGGCCGACGCCGAAGACGACATGGTGCCGCGTCTGTGACAGCGGACACCGCGTGCAGGACAGGCACGCGGACTGCAGCGATTCCCAGTTCAGCATGTGTACCTCCCTTATCTGCGGTCCGTCTCATCGAACGGCAGGTCATAGTCCTCGCGGAACCGGCGGCGCCGGTCCTCCAGCGCGCGGCGGCGCTTTTCCATCCGCAGCCGGCGGATCTTCCGCTTGCGCAGCTGCACGAGCACGAACAGCACCAAAATCGCCCCCAGCGCGATCACGATAAACAGCACGACCCACTTCCACCAGTTGCGCTGGATATACGCGCCCGTCCCGGCCGCGGCGGAGGAGATCTCCGATTTGGCGACGTCCGCGATAGCCAGCAGCCTCGTCTGGCCGAGCACCTCGCCCGCGTACGTGACCGTCGCGGAGCCGAGCACGTCGCCCTCATGGACCGGCGCGTCGACGCTTTCGCTGTTGAGCTGGATCTTGGTCTCCAGCTGGTCCGGGTCGTAGTCGTTCGGAAGCAGGACCTTGATCTCGTCCTCCGGCGCGACGGCGACGGCCTCGGCACCGGCGGAGTTGTTGATCTTCACCTGATCGACCGGGTACAGCGGCGACATCAGCGTCAGGTAGGAATAGTTGTCAAAGCCATAGTCAAACAGGCGCGCGCACTCCGTGAAGTTCTCCATCAGAAGATCGCCGCTGTCGAGCACCGTCGTGGCCGCGCCGCAGACGATGCCGAGCAGATCCAGCCCGTCGCCCGTGGCCTCCGAGATGACGCAGCGCCCGGCCTGGCTCGTATAGCCGGTCTTGATGCCGTGCGCCCGGGGATAGTACAGCGAGTTCGACATCGACTGGTAGATCAGCATATTCGTGGTCTTGAGCTTCGGGATATTCTGGCGCATGTTATCGTCGGGCAGCTTATATTCATATGTGTCGACGATCTGGCGGAAATTCTCGCTCTTGAGCGCGGCCTGTGTGATGATGGCAAGATCCCGCGCGGTGGTGTAGTGGCTCTCGTCGTGCAGACCGTGGGGATTGTTGAAATGCGTGTTGGTGCAGCCGAGCTCATAGGCCCGCTGGTTCATCATGCGTACAAAATCCGTCACCGAACCCGCAACGTGCTCCGCAATGACGTTGCATGCGTCGTTGCCCGAGACGACCATCATGCAGTACAACAGATTCTCCAGCGTCATCTGCTCGCCCACCACCAGACCGGCCACGCTGGAATCCTCGTCCAGATCGGCCAGCGCGGATTCCGAGACCGTCACGACGTCGGACAGGTTCCCGTTCTCCAGCGCGATCAGGCAGGTCATGATCTTGGTAAGGCTCGCGGGATAGACCCGCTCGTCGGCGTCCTGCTCATAGACGACACGGTTCGTGTTGAGGTCGATGAGCAGCGCGGCCTTGGCCGCCACGGAAAACTGCTCCCGGGATGAGAGCAGCTGATCCTCGGGGACGCTGTCGGCCTCGGCCGCGGCGTCCCCCGCGGAATTGTCCGAAGCGGTCTGAGCATCCGCCTGCGCGTCGGCGGCGGGTTCGGCGGTGACTGCAGATACCGGCGCGCACAGCAGCTGTATCAGCAGCAGCGCGGCCAGCAGCAGGGCAGAAATGTTTGTCTTTTTCATTTTTATCTCCATTTTCTTCGCGTCTGGATTGTACAGCGGCGAAAAAATATGCTATACTGAATTTGAACATTCGCGCAGCTGCGCGTATTCTTGATTATTATACCATATTCATCCGGTATGTCAAATGGAGGCGCGCGTATGAAGAAATTGCGGGTTTCCCCGGCGCTGCTCGCGCTGTGCGCGGCGGTGCTGCTGTTCGTGGGCGCATTCTTCCTCGGCCGGGCTTCCGCGCTCGGAGAGGCGCGTATCACCGTGCAGCGCGCCGCACCCGAGTCCGACGCTTTGCAGATAGACGGCAGCGGGGAAGGGAAGCTCTGCCTCAATACCGCCACGCGCGAAGAGCTGCTTGCGCTTCCCGGCGTCGGCGAAAAGACGGCGGACCGGATCCTCAGCTACCGCGATACCTACGGCCGCTTTTCCGCCGTCGAGCAGCTGCTGGATGTGGAGGGCATCGGCCCGACGCTGCTCGAGCAGCTGCGCGGGCTCGTGACCGTGGACCAAACGGAGGGATGACATGAAAATACTTGTTGTTGATGATGAAAAGCTGCTGGTCAAGGGGATCAAATTCAACCTGGAAAACGACGGCTACGAGGTCGTGACCGGCTGCGACGGCATGGAGGCCGTCGAGCTTGCTGCGAGCGAATCGCCGGACCTGATCGTGCTGGATCTGATGATGCCGCGGCTCGACGGGCTGGAGGCCTGCACGAAGATCCGCGAATTCTCGCAGGTCCCGATTATTATGTTAACCGCAAAATCCGAAGACATGGACAAGCTCCTCGGCTTTGAGCACGGCGCGGACGACTACCTGACCAAGCCCTTCAATATCCTCGAGCTCAAGGCGCGCATCCGCGCGCTCCTGCGCCGGGCCGGCGCGGCCAAAAAGCAGGAGCCGGAGCAGAAGCTCGTCTGCGGCCACATCACCCTCGACCGCAGCAGCCGCAGCGCCAGCCGCGAGGACGTGCCGGTCGACCTGACCGCGAAGGAATTTGACCTCATGGAGCTGCTGATGCGCAACCCGAACCGCGTCTACTCGCGCGAGACGCTGCTCGACGCCATCTGGGGCTACGATGTCAGCAGCGAGATCCGCACCGTCGACGTGCACATCCGCCGTCTGCGGGAAAAGCTGGAGCTCAACCCGGCGCAGCCGGAGCACATTCTGACCAAGTGGGGAGTTGGCTACTATTTCAAGTACTGAACGGCGCATCCGGCTGGTGCCGACCAGCTCGCAGCTGCGCAACGCGCTGGCGTATATGTCGATCACGGTGCTGGTGCTGGTGTTCCTGAATATCTATTCCGCCAGGGCCACCCGGGATCTGATGTTCAAGGCCAAATGCTCGTCCTCGCAGGATAAGCTGAAGGTCGTGACGTCCTCCTTTTCCGGCGTCGACGCCCTGACGCAGGAGACGACGGAGCAGATCATCTCCGTCATCGGCGACATGAACGTCACGCGCCTGCTCGTCACCGACGCGGCGGGCCGGACGCTCTATGATTCCGTGCCCGGCCAGAGCGCGGCGGGCAAGATGGTCCTGCTGCAGCAGGTCGTGCAGGCGCTCGAGGGCAACGACGTCTTCTGCTGCGTCTATGAGGACCATACCCTCAAAAGCTACGCCGCCGCGCCCATCCTCACACATGATACGGTGGTCGGCTGCGTGTATATGATGGAATACGACGCCTCGCAGGGCGGCATCATCGCGAGCCTCGAACGGACGATCTTCCGCGGCTCGCTGGTGCTGATCGGCATCCTGTTTTTGTGCGCGGTCGTCTTTTCCATGACGGGCTCGGGGCGCATGCGGCAGATCCTGACCTCCATGCGGCTCGTGCGCGAGGGCGAATACAGCCACAAGATCCAAATGCGCGGCTCGGACGAATACGCCACGCTCGCCACCGAGTTCAACAAGCTCACCGACAAGCTCCAGCAGACGGAGATCACCGAGCGCCAGTTCGTCTCGGACGCGTCCCACGAGCTCAAGACGCCGCTGGCCTCCATCAAGCTGCTGTCCGATTCCATCCTGCAGAACGAGATGGACGCGGACACGATGCGCGAGTTCGTCGCCGACATCGGCGCGGAGTCCGACCGCCTGACGCGCATGGCGCAGAAGCTCCTCACGCTCAGCCGGGCCTCGGCCGACGAGACGGAGGGCGGCGAGCATGAGGTCGTGGACGTGGGGCGGACACTCTCGCGCGTGTTCCGTATGCTCGTCCCGCTGGCCGACCGCCAGACCGTCGAGCTGACCGCCAGCGTGGAAAAGGGCTGCACCATCCTCTCGTTTGAGGACGACGCCTATCAGATCCTGTTCAATCTCGTAGAAAACGGCATCAAATACAATCGCGAGGGCGGCAGCGTCCACGTGCGCGTGCGCCACGCGGACGATACCGTCGTCATCGACGTCGAGGATACCGGCAGCGGCATCCCCGAAAGCGCGCTCCCGTCCATCTTCAACCGCTTCTACCGCGTCGATAAGGCCCGCAGCCGCCAGGCCGGCGGCGCCGGTCTCGGCCTTTCCATCGTGCATGAGATGGTCGGGCGGAATTTCGGCACGATCGAGGTCACGTCCAAGGTCGGCGAAGGCTCGCGCTTTACCGTGACCTTCCCCAGCTTCGGCTCCGGAGAGGAGGAAGACGGCGATGCGTAAAAACCGGAAAAAGCTCCGCCTGCTCGCGCTGCTGCTCGCGGCGCTCACGCTCTGCGGCTGCTCGGCCGCCGCGGCGGTGCGCAGGCCCGCCCAGCCCCAGCTGCAGCTCTACTACTGCCGCAAAGACAGCGGTGACACGAAGACCGGTGTATTGGGCACGCAGGAAGTCCCGGCGCAGACCGACCCCGCCGCCCTGCTCGAGACCTATCTGCAGGGCCCGGAGGACGAAACGCTTGCCTTGCCCTTCACCCCCGGCGATACCTGCGCGGTCGAGTCCCTGCAGGACGGCGTCCTGACGCTCCGGCTGGAGCTGCGCGCGGCGGGGGACATCCGCACGTCCCTGATCTACGCCTGCCTGACCTGCACCATGACCCAGCTCGAGTCCGTCCAGTCCGTCGCCTTCCTCCGCACCGCCCAGCCGCAGCCGCAGACCGACGGCCCCTATACCGCGGACGATTTCGTTCTTCTCGATGCCTTGGCCGAGAACCCGGAATACGCCGTCCGGCTTTTCTATCCCGATAAAAACGGCCTTCTCACCCCCGTCACCACCGTGCTCGCCTGCACCGACCCGGGCCAGCTGCCGCTGCTCGCCCTGCAGGCGCTCATCCGCGCCACAGTGCCGGTCAATCTCAGCCGCGTCGTCCCGGCGGGCACGCAGGTGATGGATATCTCCGTCTCCGACGGCACGGCCAGCGTGGTCCTCTCCGACCAGTTCATGAGCTGCGATACCTCCGCCGCCCGCGCGGGCAGCGCCGTGCGCTCCATCGCGGCGACGCTCTGCGATCTGAGCGGCGTCACGGCCGTCCGCCTCTCCGTCATCGGCGAATCCGGCCTGACTTATTACGACATTTCCGAGCCCATCACCCCACAGCCGGACTGGTTTTCGGAATAAAAAGGAAAACAGGAATATAGCCCCTTGAAAACCGGATTTTAGCATGCTATAATCAAAAATACGAATACAGGGTCAAAGAGGCTAGCCTCTTTTTTCTTCCGCAGGAACTGCGGAAGAATGTGCTCTGCTAAAAAACGGGAGGATAGAATCATGAAAAAACGGATATTAGCCTGTCTGTTGGCGCTGGTCATGCTGATCGGCGCGATGCCGGTCATGGCGCTGGCGGCTGAGACGGTTCCCACTGATTTTGATTGGAAGGTATCCAAATCCAAAACTGCGACCGATCTGGACGCCGACGGCTCGACCCGCGTGACCTTGTCCCTGCCCAGCGCAGAGGAAACACTTACCAGCGATGTAGTGTTTGTGCTGGACGGTTCTTCGTCTGCGGAGACAGACGTAGTAAAGAAATCCGTGGACCTTTTGGATGAGCTGAAACAGGCCGCTGGGGATAATGGTGCTACGGTGAATGTCTGCATTGTGAAATTCAAGCGGCAGGCGTTTAAATCGGACTGGTATGACCTTGCAACGCATTTTGAAGATATAAAAGATGCAATGAAGACCAAGTATTCTGGAGGAACAAATATCCATGCAGGTCTTCTTGCAGGCAAGGAAGCACTTGAAGAGCACACGAATGTATCGGCAAGCAGAAAATATCTAGTTTTGGTTTCTGATGGCTCTACCTACCTGTACAGCAAGGATGGAAATTGGGCCAGTGATACACCGTTTACCCGTTCTTATCATCCTGCGAATCCCTATAACAGTTTTTCCGGCGGTTATTGGGATAATGGCTATTACGAGCCGAATAACTATCCGGAAGTCAATGTCCCTCGCCCTAAAGATACATCCGAAATTGCCGCATGGCAGAACTACCTGGAGGATGTGGAAGCGAGAAATACGGAAAGTCATGGTGATGACTATGATTATCACTGCAATTATGATTTGAACTTTAACCAAGGTAAGCCCAGCGCCGACTATAAGCCGCAGCCCTGTGTTGAACGGAGCGCCAACAACCGGGATATGGCATTCTATTATGCCGATCAGACCTGGCAGCAAATGAGAGAAGCTGGATATAATCTGTTTTCCATTGCTACCAAAGACGGTTCTGCAGGTGCAGGTAATTCTGATGATTCCCGCTGCTTCATGAATTACCTGAATGGTGGGCAGAGCCTTGATTTCTCTGACATTAAGAACGAGATCTTCTATACTGTCGGCCGTGGCTCCACCGTCGAAGACTACATGGGCTACGACACCAGCAATACCAGCAATGGCAACAACTATAACTTCGACCTTGTGCCTGATTCCCTGATCCTGACGGTCGGCGGCCAGTCGCTGGCGTCCAAGAAGGTGGACGATACGTATTACTTCGGCAATACCGGCGTAAATGAAAACGGCAACTGGCGCTTCAGGGTCGAGTACACGTCCGCAAACGACGGAAAAGAAAAGTTTGTCTGGACGATCAACGAACCCGTGTCGAATTTCAGCCGCGTCCAGCTCAGCTACCAGCTGCGCCTGCGCGACGACGCCCGGACATCCACGGATGGTTACTTCTACACGAACGTCTCTGCGACTCTGAAGCCGATGGACAGCAAGGGCGCCGAGGGTAAGGTGCAGGAATTTGAGCGTCCGAAGGTCAAGTTTGGCTCGGATGCGGACTACCTGCTCCCCATCCTGAATCTGAAAAAGGCGGCGCCGAAGCTCAACACGCGTGACCACTTCGCCTACGTGCAGGGCTATCCCGACGGGACGGTCAAGCCCGCGGGCAGCATCACCCGGGCCGAGGTCGCGGCCATCCTCTTCCGCCTCATGGACGCCGACTCCCGCAGCCTGTACTACTCCACCGCCTCCGGCTTCCGCGACGTCGACTCCACCAAGTGGTATAACACCTACGTCGCCACCCTCAATAACGCCGGCGTCATCACCGACAGCCGCACCGGCTATTTCCGCCCCAATGACGCCATCACCCGCGCCGAGCTCGCCGCCATGCTGGCGCAGTTCGCAGAGAAGAAGTCCGCCGCGATCTACTTCTCTGACGTCTCCGCGGGCTACTGGGCCGCGAACGCCATCGCCCTGACCGCAAATCTCGGCTGGATCAACGGCTACCCCGACGGCACCTTCGGCCCCGATAAGACCGTCACCCGCGCCGAGCTCATGGCCATGGTCAACCGCGCTACCGGCCGCGCCCCGGAGTCCACGAGCGCCCTCCTCTCCGGCATGAAGACCTGGAAGGACAACGCTGACACCGCCCGCTGGTACTACCTTGACGTCCAGGAGGCCACCAACAGCCACACCTACACCGGCGCCCCCACCGAGACCTGGACCTCCCTCACCGCCACCCCCGACTGGTCTCAGTACGAATAAGCGCCCCAAACAAAAAGGAACCATTCCCCGGATGGTTCCTTTTTTGCATCTGTCAACAAAAAAGCCTTCCCCTATGATGGGAAGGTGTTACAGCACACACCAAAGCCTTCCCCTATGATAGGAAGGTGTTACAGCACACACCAAAGCCTTCCCCTACGAGGGGAAGGTGGCACGGCGCAGCCGTGACGGATGAGGTGGAGGCACTTGCGTCTACGCAGCGCAGTCCACCTCATCAGTCGCCTAACGGCGACAGCTTCCCCTCATAGGGGAAGCCTTTTTCTGCAGAATGCACGGCTTGTATTCACAGCGAATAATCCACGTCCCCGTTATCAGCTTTCTTGACCGCGGGGCGGCCGGGGATGCGGCGCAGGGGGTCGTAGCGGAAGCGGCGGCAGTGATGGTTGCTCGGGACGACGCCGCAGAACTGGCAGACCATCGACTCTCCGTCGATTTTCCCCGCAAACTGGCAGTAAGTACAGTATCGGTCGATCTTCTTTCGAAACAGCATGGCATAGCGGCCTTTCTTTCATATATGCCCCCATTATACACGACCCTCCCGCAAAATGCTATGGTACTTTTTGCGAAAATACAGCAGCAGCACCGACGAGACCAGCAGCATGACCGGCCCCGCCGTCTCTGTCATAGTGCTGGCTCCCAGCGTAGGCGCGCACCACCGCCCGACCTGTGCCAGCGGCGCGAGCAGCAGCGTCAGCGCGGCGGCGATGGCCCCCTGCAGCATCTTGCAGCCCGGCAGCTGCCGCCCCTCCAGCCCCGCGTCCGCCGCGGCGGCCCGGCTCTGCGCGAGAATGCTGAGCCCGCCGAACGACAGCAGGAACGACGCGATGCACAGCTTCCAGACCGGCGCGAGCGTACACGCCCGCAGCGCCGCGCATCCGGCCGACAATTCCAGCGCGCCCAGCGCCAGCGGCGCGGCGTCCGCCGGAAGATGCGCCCCCGCGGCCAGCCGCAGATATCCCGACAGCACGGAAAAGACCGTGACGAACATGCAGACATGGATGGCGCTCATCCCCGCCCGCCGGACCGCCTCGGAAAACGCCGCGGCAAAGTCCGGCTGTGCCTGCCGCTGCGGCGCGCTGTGGGCGCACTGGGCGGCTGTCAGCGGCTTTGCCGTCAGGCGGCAAGTCAGCACCGCGGCAGCCAGCTGTACGCCGCAGAGCAGCGCCCCCGCGCCCGGATGCGCAAAGACCGCCCCGCCCAGGAAGCCAAAAATAAACGACGGCCCCGCCTGATTGCAAACCGCCAGCGCATGCTCCGCCTCCGCCCGGCTCAGCTCGCCGCGCTCGTACAGAAGCCCCACGGCCTGCGCCCCGGCGGGGTAGCCGCCCGTCATCCCGATCACGAACGCGCTCCCCGCGTTCGGCGGCAGCCGCAGCAGCCGCGCAGCCAGCCCGCCGAACCTCGCCGAGACCCGCGCCGAGAATCCGAGCAGCACGAACAGATTGCTGCAGACAAAAAACGGAAACAGCGACGGCAGAATGACTTGCCCGCAGAGCGTCAGGCCGCTGCGCACGCCCTCCGCCGCGGTCTGCGGCAGCGCGATCAGCACCCCGAACGCCGCCACCAGCCCCAAGCCCTGCGCGAGAATCCTTCCCCGGCGTCTTTGCATACGGCATCCCTCCCGGAGAAATCCTATGCCCGGCAGGAAAGAATTAGTCGGTCCGGCATAAGAATGGAGCAAAGGGCCGTGCGTTTCCCGCGGCCCGCAGAAAGGGGAGAGGTGGATACCGTGAAACTGCGTTCGTATCTGGCCGCCGCGGCCATGAAGCTGGGCCTCCCGGCGGATATCGCCGCAGGCCTGCCGCACATGGAGGTCAACGGCTTTCAGGAATGCTCGGTCGACCGCCATACCGGGATCCTGGAATATAACGAGGAACGGATCGTCATCGGGCTCAACATCGGCTGCCTCGTCGTCACCGGCCACGCGCTGCAGATCCAGCGCATGCACCGCGAACGTCTGACGATCACCGGGCGGATCACCTGCCTGACCTATGGAGACGGAGGGACAGCCGGATGTGGCGGGTGATCTGGTTCTTCCTCGGCGTGACGCGCCTGCAGGTGACCGGCGCGAGCCCGGAATGGTGCCTGCAGCGGCTGGCAAAGACCCGCATCCCATTTCACTTCTGCGGCAAGCCGGACGCCTTCACGGCCGGGATCTGGATCCTGCGGCGCGATGAAGCGCGAGTGACCCGCCTCGTCCGCGCCGCCGGATGCGAATGCCATGTGGAGGAGCGGGGTGGCGTCCCGGCCATCTTCGGCGGGCTGCAGCGGCGGCTGTGGCTGCCGGTCTTGCTGCTCGCGGCTGCCGCAGCGGCGGTGATCGTGCCGAAATTCGTCTTTTTCTACACTGTCGAGGGCAACGAGACCGTCCCGTCGGCGCAGATCCTGCGCGAGCTGCAGGAGCTCGGCGTCGGCTTCGGGACCTACGGCCCGTCCATCAAGCCGCAGGAGCTGAAAAACCAGATGCTCCTGCGCATCCCGAAGCTCCAGTGGCTGACGGTCCAGCAGAGCGGCATGCGCGCGTGCGTCGTCGTCCGGGAGCGACCGGAGGCAATCGCCGTGGAAGAAAGGCGCGCGCCGATGAACGTGGTGGCAGGCAAGGACGGCGTGATTACCTCGGTTTCGGCGATGGAGGGAAATTGCCTGTGCGCCGTCGGGCAGGCAGTGAAAAAGGGGCAGGTGCTGATTTCCGCTTACACCGATCTGGAATTTACTACGCGCGTCTGCGCTGCATTGGGCGAGGTTTATGCCGAGACGCTCGCACAGAAAACCGCGCGCTGCCCGGACACGGTGCTGCAGAAAACGCCGAACGGGAAGAATTCGCGCAGCGTATCGCTGCTGGTGGGAGAAAAACGGTGGAATATTTTCGCAAACGGTGGAAATTCAGACGGCAGATGTGATAAAATAACAAAAACTCATATGCTCACGCTGCCGCTGGGGCTGACGCTTCCGGTCGGGCTGGAAATTGTGGAGCAGCG
>OLWE01000289.1_pt1 | contig 34915 bp, 27 predicted proteins | sample 1673591 | NCBI WGS metagenome assembly OLWE01 (sample SAMEA103958116, study PRJEB25191) | human gut metagenome | biome: human-associated habitat [ENVO:00009003]; feature: intestine environment [ENVO:2100002]; material: feces | place: Germany | collected 2013/2015 | reverse complement strand
GGGCCGGCCCAGTCTGATAGTTCCCACAGGTACATTTTCTGAACCATGTGAATTGTCAGGCACACAGGCGGACAGCGGAAGCTGTCCGCCTGTTGTGTTTTATGCCAGCAATCGCTTGATTTCTTCAATATCTGTAATCTGCTTTGTGATATGCGGTGCGTGTTCTCCCTCCTGCATAGGACTGTCCACTCTGCCGATGTCCCGGTACACGATCTTGACACTCTGTCCCGCAGAGCGGGAATACTTTTGGCTCCGCTCGCCCACTTCAATCCGCTGGATGAAGAGCCGCAGCAGCTCCGGTGTCAGCTCCTGAATATCTGTGTACCGCTTCGCTTTGTCGAGGAACGCTGCCGTATTGCTTACCGTCTCTTTCAGCCGATGTATTTCCGATTCTCGCTGCGGGAGCGATTCTGTCAGCTTTGCCTGCTCCTCCGTGTAACTGGCAGAGAGCATCTGGAACTGTTCTGCCGTGATGCGCCCCAGTACGCTGTCCTCATAGAGCTTCTTGAAAATTGCATCCAGCTCGGCTTTGCGCTTCTGCATGGCTGCCTTTTCCTTTTCCAGTCTGCGAATCTCTTTTTGGAGTTCTGCGGACTGTTTGCTGTTTAGGTATTCGGCAAATTCCTGCGGATGCTCTCTGGCTTCCGCCGTCACCCGACGCAGATCTTCCAGCACGATCTCATCGAGGATGCACTCTCGAATGTAATGGGCTGTGCAGGCTTCACCATCCTTTTTGTAAGTACGGCAGGTGAAGTGGTTGTAGTCGGCGGACATTGTATGCGCCCGGTGGAGCACCATTGCTTTGCCACAATCGGCACAAACTACCAGTCCGGAATACTTGTTCTGCTCATTCATCTTTGTGGGACGGCGTTTGTTTTTACGCACCCGCTGTACAATATCCCAGACCTCTTTGCTAATGATGGCCGGATGCGTATTTTCAAACACGAGGCATTCTTCCCTTGGGTGTTCAATTTTGCGCTTGTCCTTATAGGATTTGGAGCTAAAGCGGTAGTTCACAGTGTTGCCGAGACAGATCTCATTTTCTAACAGGTTCGCGACTGCGCTGTCCGACCAGTGGTACGGCTTCGTGATGTCCAAGGCGGAATGCGTCAGGCCGTATTTCTGGTAGGTGTAATAGCTGGGACAAAACACCTTTTCTTTGGTCAGGATCGTCGCAATCCGGCTGGGGCCATTGCCCGCGACACACAGGGCGAAGATTCGTTTCACAACGGCAGCGGCTTCCTCGTCTATGACCAGCTTCTTGGTCTCCAGGTCTTTGACATATCCATAGGGAGCGCGCGTCCCAAGCCGCTCGCCGCGTTCCGCTTTGGCCTTTTGAACTGCACGAATCTTTCGGCTGGTGTCCCAAATAAACCACTCGTTGAACAAATTTTTGAACGGCATGAGATCATTGCTCTCTGCATTTTCCGTATCCACATTGTCGTTGATCGCAATGTACCGGACGCCGAACATCGGAAAGCGCTCTTCAATGTAGAGACCGGTGTGAAGCTGGTTCCTGCCAAGGCGGCTGAGATCCTTGGTCACGATGATTCCAATCTCCCCGTTTTCCATATCTGCGATCATCTGCTGAAATGCAGGTCTTTGGAAGTTACCGCCTGAAAAACCGTCATCCACATAGAAGCACGGATTTGGAAAATGATGATCTTCTGCGAACCTTTGCAGGATGCTTTTTTGATTCTGGATGCTGTTGGAATCGCCATCTAAGCCGTCATCCTGACTGAGCCGGCAGTAGAGGGCGGTTTTCTTCTGGTTTGACATTTGTCTTTCCTCCTTCTGGTCAAACCGCTCAGAGCATTGTGAGCACACAATACTCCAAGCGGCGCGAGAAGTCTAGCCCTTATGCCGGCTTTTTTCGTTGAAGTTCCAACTCTGCCAAAACCCTGAGTTTTTCTTCCACTGTCTGACTTCCGTTTTTCGGAAAAACGGAGACGACGCGGATGGCTCGTCCGTGCGAGATCTGAATGCGCTCAACACGGACGGAATCAGGGCAGGCCGCTGGTTTTGTAGTTTGGTTCATGACGACCTCCCTGATTTGATTTTCAAAAAATGTACTTGCAAAAAGCAGCCAGGAGAGTTAACATCCGACAAACCGTTTGAGGAGGATCGCCGATGTTAACTGCTTGTTTTTCCATGATGCTTCACTTGCTGCTTTTGCTGATTCGTATTGCGATGAAACTGAGATTGTCCATTCCGCTGGTGTACCTGGTGCTGATGCTCACTGTATTTCAACCGTGGTATCGTACGCACACGGCACTGGCGGACGGGATCTTTCTAGCACTGGTGGGTTGCACAGTTTTGTCATGGATCATCTCCCTCATTCGATTTGCAAGGCGAGGGCTGGCTTGATGCCAGCCCTCGTTTTTTGCGCCGCACGGTGGGCGGACGTGGCGTTTGCGTGGCGCAGACCTGCACGGCTGCGCGGTCGGCCTGCAAAGCCGCACACGTCGGCACGACGTGCCTTACCGCTGGCGCGTGACAGCTATCCGCTGCGGCTGCTGTTCAACGCGGTCGATGTCCCGCTGCATGATGGCTGCCGTTTCTGAGATTTCCTTGCATTGCTTGAGTTTCCAGCGCTCTTGCCGGATCTGCTGATTGACCTGCGCAAGCTGTTCATAGAGATCCGCTTTTTCTGCCAGCAAGGCTTCGCGTGCAACGTCACAGGCGTCTAGCAACTCTTTTGCATCGTCATATTCTGCTTTCTTTGGCTCAAATCCTTCGAGGGCAGCTTCTGCCGCCAGAGCATCATAGAGCGTCTTTCGCTTTTTCTTACGCACGTTCAGAACCGTTCGCTGTTTGGACAGTTTTGCAATCTGCTGCTCTGCATTCTGTATACAGGCAGTCAAATCGTCCGGCGTACAAATATTCTGTTCCTGTAAGAACTTCAGACGCGCTTTGTAAATATCAGCCTTCATGATCTCTTTTCGCAAATGCGGTGTCGTGCGCGGCGGGTACTGCCGTTTTTCGATCCGACCGAGCAAATAGCAGTAATGAAAGTACAGCGCAAGGAATCCTGTGTACTTTGGATGTGGGTGGTATGGCTGCAGCTTTGGCTTCGGCGTGAAGACAGGTTTTCTTCCGGCTTCGATTTGCTCCAGATTGCCCAGAATGGCCTGCTCGATACGTTCTTCCGAGAAATCAGGATTTCTGCGTTCCGGACACATGAAATGTTCCTGCCCGCGTAACCGAAATCCAAGGCGTTTGCCGTGATGGATCTCATAGCCACTATGCTCCATAAGCAGGAAAAAGTGACCGAGATCGTTGGCATCCTCGATGGCATCGTGCAAGTCCGCTTCGAGCATAGAGCGGAACGTCGGCTGGCTCTTTTTCTGACGCAACCACTCCGCATAGCTGACGGCTTTCTTTTCATCGTTTTCCAAAACGATGCTCAAACCATGCGCTTTGCACAGCCGGTCTGAAACGCCGCGAATCTGCCTGTAGTAATTCTCACAGGTGCTGTGATACATTTTCCCGGTGACGGCATTGACCGAGTTGAACACAATATGCGAGTGAATATGTGCTTTGTCCACATGGGTCGCAATGACAGCTTCATATCCCGGCAAATGCTCGGCTGCGAATTGTCTGGCGATCTCATGTGCCAGCTCTGGCGTGATCTCGTCCGGCTTGAAAGACTGGATGATGTGATAGCACTGCCGTCCGGCGGTCTTGCCAAGGGCGCGCTTTGTGTCCATCATCTGTTGCGCGGCATGACCGGGATCGCAGCGGACATAATCGGTCAGCAGGTTTTCATCTGTTTTAACATGATTCGTGATGTAATCAATCGCCTGCCGCAAGCCGCCGTTCCGGTACAGAATCTTTGTAATTGCCATTATCGTTTCGCAACCTCATAGAGTAGACCGTAGACCTCGTCCAGCATTCGTAACGCTCGTGTGGTTTCTTCCCGAGTGGCAAATCCGGCGTTTGCTTTGCGGGCGATCTGGTTGATGTTGTTGCCGATCTGATGGATTTCAGTACGCAGCGCTTCCAGCTCTGTGGACGGTCTGGGTTTGAGATCATATCCGCTCAGCAATCTGCGCAGGTACGCGGTTCGTGTCAGGCCGCAGGCTTTGGCATTTGTGATCAGCTTTTGGGCTTCATTGGTGCTCAGCCGCAGACAGATTTTGTATGGTTCTTCGTTCATCCGTTCTCCTTTCTTCCGCCAGTAAGCGGCATATTGGGGTCTGGGTTCTCCCTGCAAGTGCCGTTTTGATATCAAACGGCGATGCTTGCGCTTTTCTTGTGCAGCAAGAAAAGCCAAAGTGTAGTCCGATTCTCATTCCGCTTAGAAGATTTTTTTGATTTTCATTTTGCACAAGCCATGAAATCCAAAATTTATGCACTTCGGATGCCGTAGTCGCTACATTAGTCGCTATGCCGGTTCGAAATTTGATTTTTTGCCTTTTGTAGTCGCTACAATAGTCGCTACGGCACCGATTCAGGCGGCATCGCCCGGCAGCAGGAGATTTCTGGCGGCGGTTTTCATTTCATTTGCTTTTTCCACGCGCAGGTTTTCGCCGCCAAACAGAATCGGGGCGCAGATTTCCAAGATCCTGTCATAGATGCGGGCATGCGCAAGATCGTCTGGGTGCTTGAGCGCATCCAGCGTCAGATTTGTTGTGACGACCAACGGCTTGCGGCTTCGGTATCTGGCATCGATCACGGCGAAGACTTGTTCTAATGCATATTCTGTTCCTCGCTCTGCACCAAGATCATCCAAAATCAGAAGATCATAGGCATTCAGACTGGCAAGAAAGTCAGCACGCTCAGAACCAAACAGTCCCGTCATACGATTCAAAATTGTCGGGAAATTTGTCATCAGAACCGGCACGTCCTGCTCCAGCAGCGCGTTTGCAATGCACCCGGCGAGAAAAGATTTTCCCGTTCCCACATCGCCAAACAGGAGCAGTCCAATATTTTTCCGTGCCGCATCCTCCCAATGTTCCACATAGCGCTTGGCTTTGGCAGTCAGCCCTGGCGTTTTTCCGTTATCGTTGGCAAACGTGCAATCGTAGAGGCGGCGATCCTGTAACCCGTGTGCTTTTCGACGCTGAATGCGTTCCAGACGCTCCCGTTTTTCTTCTGCCGCTTTGCGCTGCTTTTCCGCAGCACTCTGGCAGGGGCACAGGCAGCGTGGCCGGAGAAAACCTGTTCCGCCGGGAGCAGGAATGACCGTTTGCCGCAAACCGTGACAGGTCTTGCAGTGCAGCAATCCATCAGCGGGATCGAGATACTCATCATCTCGCTGTATCTGCGCAGCTGCATTTGCCGTCAAAAACGCATGGACTTCTTCTGTAATTGGCATCATACGACATCTTCCTCCTTTACTTCGTAAGTTCGGATATTTGTCCGCGCGCGCTTCTGTTCTCTAATCTCTTTATCTCTATTCTCTGGTGGACAAATGTCCGCTTTTGAGTTAGACAGGAGCTTCTGTGCTTGTAAACGCAGCCGCTCCCGGCGTTTTCGCTCCGCTTCGGTGGAGGATCGCCCGACCAGCAGCTGAATATCCGGCATATAGTACGCACCATCTGTCAGCAGCTCGACAAAGCCGAGTTTTAGGAAGATTTGCAGCGCGCGTTCTACGGTGCCGATCTGATGGCGGGTAAACGTTGCAATGGTCTGCGGCGTGTGCGGCAGATTTTCATGCAGCAGGAGAACTCCGTTGTGCTTGAGCGACATCAGGTACATCTTGAGCAGCAAATTGGAATACAGAATTCCGTCTGGCATTACTTCCAGAACAACCATCCGTTCACTGGAGAAGAAATTTTCCTTGAGCTTCATGTAGTAATATTTTTTGTTTTCTGACATAAACACTCCATTCTTTTGAAATTGTTTTCGCCGTATTTGCAGCTCGCACCCCGGCGATGGGGAACAGCGCGGACAGAGACTGGCAGCTCTCACAGCTCGTGGAAGGGGTCTTGACTGCTTGCAACCCCAGCCACGGCAGTCTGTCTTGCGTCAAAACAAACTTCGTATCTTTCGCTTCCGCGCAAGCGCGAAAGCTCAATCGCTCCGTTTGTTTCTCCTTTCCCCACAAAGTGGCCACTTTGTGGGGCCCCAATTATGGCCGGACATTGTGTGTCCAAACAGATTGGGCGGCATGATGCAGCCTGCCAAGGCTGCCCACGGTGCGTTTCTCGCTCGCCGGAAGCTCGCTGCCTCCGGGTCTTCGCGCGCGCCGTGCGCGTTTCCCAACCTGCGGTGTTATCCGCGTTGCTGGTTATTCAGTTGTTTGGGATTGTGGTCCCACCCCCATATTTCTCCTAAAGAGCACCAAAAGGAGCGCTGCGGCCATTATTCGGCCGCAGCGCTCCTTCATTACGTTTTATGGTGCGCTTCGGAATATTCTGTTGTCGGCAGGATTTCCTGTCACGATTCACATGATAGCGCTAGAACAAACGTTTGTCAATGACTCTTTGCAGAAAATTTTTTCTTGCTGATGCCGCTTCTGAATCGAATCGATTCTATCAGTAATTTATATATCTTTACTTACTTATATCTTTATTTTATTGCGCTGGATTTTCCAACGTAGGATAACCCAACATTGGATACTGCTCGGCATAGAGCTGCGCGGCGATCTGCGGCGTAATATCAGCCGCCGCGCGCGCAAAAGCCCCGTACATCGCGCGATAAATCGCTTCTGCATGGGAACCCCAAAGATCCCACACTGCATGTAAAATCCGATCCTTGATTGTATTCTCATCCGTTGTATTCAGACTTACTTCTGTGACCACGTATCTATTTTTCTTCGTATCGAAGATTTTGCCGCGCGCATCCGGCGGCACGGCCCAAACCGTACCGCGGCAGCGATATGATGATATGCTGTACAGCAAAGCGGCATATTGCAGCAATCTGGTGCTGGAGCGGATGACACAGTGTTCCATGTGGTGCGTACGTCAGCTTTTGCGTTGTACACGCACCAGCTCTTTCAAATTGCGCTTTCAGCCGCTCAGCAAACGTCACTGCCCGTAAGCCGCTCAATTTCCACGCGCGTCCATAAAATATGGCATTTTCAACAATTTTTAAGAGGAAGTTTTGGTATTCATTCAAGTTTCTTTCTATAAGTACGATAGAAGCTATATAAAATAACGATATCTAAGCATCGCTTATTCGTTCTTCCGAAGCAGCTGGATATCCCCTATAATAGGCAGTGTCACAGGAAAACATAGATTGGAGCGTGAGTGCTTTTGTATCTGGATTATTTAAAAGGCATTCTTCCATGCAGGAATCCCGAGGAAACGGCTGCATACTACGAAGAAATTCTTCTTTTTCCAAAAGAAGGTGCGCGCGCATTCGCCCTCGGTCGTTCGGGACATATGGAGGTCGTGGAAAGCAGTCCGGTCTATGCCGTCGGCCCCACCGCGTTTTGGGTAGAAGCAAACCATGTCGACCATGTCTATGAAACACTTCACGCGCAAAGCGGGCTGCATCTGCTGGTCGACCTGCAAAATACATACTATGGCTCCCGTGAATTCCAAGTCACAGACCCGGCTGGCAATATCACCTGTATCATCAACTACTGCGATGACTTGAAGGATACGGTACGACGCGCTTCCGCCGAGCTTTACGCAAAAGAAGAATTCCGCGTCGTCCTTTATGTAAAAAACCTGAGCGCCTGCTATTGGTTTTACACCGAGCTTCTTGGTCTTAAAGATGTTTACCATTGGGAAGAAAACCGCGGAGATCGCGGGTTTAAGTATGAAATTACGCCCGGCAGCAAGTGTTATATCGAAACATTGTTCCGCGAACCCCTGTCCGTTCAGAAGCAGGGAACGATCGTTCTGAGAAATTCTGACGTGAAATCAGAATATGACCGCATTGCTTCCCTTGCCCCCGATGCTGTTGTCTTCGCGTTTGACGGTTTTCATTTTACAATACAAGATCCTGACGGCAACTTCGTCATCATTGAGAAAGGTTGAGGTGTTTTTATGGGTTTGTTTCATCAGGGCTTGACCGGTATTCTGCCCGTTTCCAATTTTGACGAGGTTCGCGCCTTTTATGAAGATCGCCTGGGCCTTGTTAAAACGCAGGAATGGACCGACCGCGAGGGCAATCGCCGCGCCAGATACTCTGTAACCGGCGGCGGCTTCATTGAGCTTCATGAGAACGACAGGACGCTTCCACAGGGACCAACGTCTTTCTGGATGGAGGCCGCGGATATTAACGGCCTATATTCCACACTTCAAAAGATTGGCGGTATGGATCTCTTTGACCCCATCGAAGACAAGTATTTCCACGCGCGTTCCTTCCAAATGCGGGATCCGGCCGGTAACGCGACCTTTGTCGTTGCCTATGAGAAAAACGTTCGCCCCTACACAAAAGACAGTGTGAAGGGCGCATTCTTCAAGGATGAATTCCGCACGGTTCTGTTTGTGGACGATCTTGATGCGACATATGACTTTTACACAACTGTTTTGGAAATGCCGTGCGTATATCAATGGAACGAATGTGCCGGAGATAAGGGCTTCAAATACCATGCGGCCGGAACAGAAGCATATATCGAAAATCTGCACCGCATCCCATTGACAAAGCAGGGCTTTGCCACCATTAAACTGTATGCGGTAGACTTTGACGCGTGCTATGAGAAGCTGTCCGCAAATCCCAAAGCGCATATGATCCGCCCGCTGTACACCAATGAACTGGGCGCACGGGAATTCATCCTCGAAGATCCGGACGGAAATTACATTCTGATTTGCCAATAAGAAAGTGAGTGACAGATGAAACCAATCATTGAAACACGGGATCTGACGATTCGCTTTGGCTCACTGATTGCAAACGATCGTCTGAATATCTCTATTGAACCCGGTAAGATTCATGCCATCGCGGGCGAAAACGGTGCTGGCAAGAGCACGCTTATGAAGATGCTCTACGGAGTCTATACACCAACCTCTGGAAAAATCCTGATTGATGGCGAGGAAATGCGCGCATGGGACGCATCCATGGCCATTGCGAAGGGGATTCGCATGGTTTTTCAGGATTTCCGTTTGATTCCTGCCTTTACCGTTCTGGAAAACATTTTTATTTCTCTGGCAAACAGCAGCTTTGTCATGAAAAAGCAGCTGCTCCGCAAACGAATTCTTGAAATCTCAGAGGAGTATCATCTCGGCGTCGATCCTGATCAGGAAGTCTGGAAGCTGGATCTGGGGCAGCGCCAGCATATTGAAATCATCAAGGTCCTCATCAACGAAGGTACCCGCGTGATGATTTTTGACGAGCCGACCTCTGTTTTGGCTCCGCACGAGATCAGCAGTTTCCTTGATATGCTGATCAGCTTCAAAAACAAAGGATACGCGATCGTTTTTATCACCCATAAGCTCAACGAAATCGTAACGGTCGCAGATCAGATCACGATTCTGCGCGCTGGAAAAATTACTGCCAGCGTCACACGGGAGGAAGGATTTGACCGGGAGAAAATCGTCAGTCTCATGCTCGGCGAAGACATCTCCAGAATGAATGTCAAATCCGCAAGGCAAGACGTTTCCTTCCCAGGCCTTCCATCTCTTCGTTTGAAGGACGTCTGCATTTTGGACGATCACAACCAGGAAATCCTTTGTAATGTGAATTTTGAGCTGAAACGCGGTCGGATTGTTGGAATTGCCGGTATTTCCGGCAACGGACAGCGCGAGCTTGCCGAAAGCGTCTTTGGCGTTCGTTCCATCCGCCGCGGCTCCATATCGTTTGGCACGGAAGCCATCACCTCCGCCGATCCCGAAAAGCGAATTGCGCTGGGATTTCGCATGGTGACGGAGGATCCGCTTCACGACAATGTTGTCGGAAGCTTCACGGTCCTGCAAAACATGGTTCTTGCCGGTTTGCCTGCGAAGACAAAGGGCGGCCGCATCGACTGGAAAACTCTGGAGGAGGAATTCTCCTCGCATTCGGAAATCCGTGATCTGAACGTCCCCGGTGCAAACCGCCTTGCCGGAACGCTCTCCGGCGGCAATGTCCAGCGCATGACCTTCGCGCGGGCTGTGATTTCCAATCCGTCTGTTCTGGTTGCATGCTACCCAAGCCGCGGCTTGGACGTTGCTACAGTCGCGGTGGTTCATGAAACGCTTCTTCGACTTCGCAACGGCGGCGCTGCGGTTCTTCTGATTTCTGAAGATCTTCCGGAACTGGCCGAATTATCGGACGAGCTGCTTGTTCTTTCAGGGCATCGTGCGTATGGGCCGTTCGACACCAGCAGTGCCGATCTGAACGAAATTGGTAAGCTGATGCTGAAAGGAGAAGAAATCCATGCCTAAGTCACTCTCCGCTCAAGCCGAAACGGCAATTAGCCATCCGCTGATCCGCATTCTGCTTTCTGTCGTTCTTCCTGTCACGGCTTTCGGCATTTTGCTGATCACCGAAGGGAAAGACCCGATCGCCACCTACGGTGTCATTTTGAATGCCGTTTTTGGAAGCCGCTATGGCTTTGGCGAGGTAATCGTAAAAGCGACTCTTCTGATCCTGACCTCCCTTACAGCAATTCTCCCCTACCGCGTCGGTATGGCAAACGCTGGCGGCGAGGGGCAGATGGCAATCGGAGCGCTTACTGCCGCAGTCGCAGGCACCACATTTTTACGTCAGGTTCCCGCTCCCATCGGTATCCCCCTTATGCTTCTGAGCGGTATGATCGGAGGCGGCATCTGGGCAGGAATTACCGTCCTTTTCAAAATGAAACTGCGCATGAACGAAACGCTCTGCTCCATTTTGATGAATTATATCGCCACCTATTTTATCTCTTTTTTGCTCTTCGGTATTCTGAAGGATGCGAAAGGCTGGAACTATCCGCAAACAAGCGAGGTCGCCTCTCAGTTGAGATTCCACACGCTTTTTGGCACACGCGCAAATATCGGTATTCTGATTTCCCTCGCTACTGCCGTTTTCGCGTGGTATGTGCTTCAGAAAACAAAATTTGGTTTTCTCATCAATACCATCGGCGGAAACACGCGCGCCGCGCTGTATTCCGGTCTGCATGTCAAAAAGATTCAGTCGCTCCTGTTTACTGTCTCCGGCGCAATCGCGGGTCTGGCGGGCGGCATTCTCATCGCTGGTGTTGAAGGAAGAATGCGCGTTGATTCCGGCGCAAACATGGGCTTTTTTGGGTTTTTGGCGGCCGGAATCGTTGGGAACAATCCCCTTCTCGCAATCTTGTCGGCGTTCCTGATTGCAGGTCTTACGGTTGCTGGAAATGCTATGGAAATCAATACTGGCCTTCCCTCCGCGTCCATTCAGATTTTAATGATGTTTGTTCTTCTGACAATTATGGCTCTCGGAAGGAGGAAAAGTCATGCGTGAACTTTCTGTTATTCTCGTAAACATGATTGCGGCCGCTACTCCCATTCTATACGCCCTCCTCGGTGACATGGTCAGCCAGCGTGCCGGTGTCATCAGCTTAAGCGTTGAAGGCAGCATGTTGGTGGGCGCATGTATCGGTTTTGGCGTGGCGTATTCCACAAACAGCATGATTCTGGCCACGCTTGCCGCCATGCTGGCGGGCGGACTTGTCGGGCTGATTCAGGCGTTTCTCGTTATTGACCGCAAGACCAACATGATGGCTTCCGGATTTGTTCTGATGTTTCTTGCGCAGGGGCTTACCGCCTTCTACGGCAGAAACCTGTTAGGTGTTACCTTTCGGAAAAGCCTCACCTACGCGATCCCCGGTCTGTGCAAACTCCCGCTGATCGGCAGCGCGCTTTTTAACCAGGACATTCTGACGTATCTTTCTTTCCTGCTTCCGGTCATCGTATGGTGGATTTTGACGAAGACAAGGCTTGGTCTTCTGGTTTGCTCCGTCGGCGAACAGCCGGAGGTGACCCGCGCTTATGGCTACAACCCCCGCCTGCTGCAATACGGTGCAGTCGTTTTTGCCGGCGTTCTTGCCGGTATCGGCGGCGCGCAGATGAGCTGCATCTATACGTTGGGCTGGGCGAACGACATGATCAACGGTCGCGGCTTTATCGCCTCCGCACTCGTCATCCTCTGCTCCTGGAAGCCGCTTCGCGCCTATATGGCCGCCTATCTCTTCGGCCTTGCGCAGGCTCTGATCGTTTATCTGCAAGTCAAGGGCGTTGCGATTTCTATGTATTTCACCATGATGCTTCCGTATCTTCTGACGCTTGCAGCGCTGGCTGTCATCTCCACCTCCAAAAAGCCCAGCATGCCCGAAAAAATCAAAGTCGTAAGTACCGGCATGGAGTAACCTCCGGTCCGGACAAATAAAACCCAAATCAAAGGAGAAATCGAAATGAAAAAACTTCTCGCAATTCTTCTCTCCGCCTGCATGCTTCTGACTCTTGCCGCTTGCAGCAGCACCGGCAGCACAGCAGGCACTGCAAGCACCGCCAGCGACAATTCCACCTCTTCCACTGCTTCCGACGCTTCTGATTCTTCGGTCGATAAAAAGCCCGGCGAAGGCACCTCGAAGGTCGGTATCGTTCTCGGCGGCAGCAAGGATGACTATGGCTTCAATTTCGGTTTCTACCAACTGGCCCAGAGAATCGAGTCTGAACTCGGCGTCGAAGTCGTTTTAAAAGAGAGCGTCCCGCAGAACTCCGAGGTGGAGGGCGTGATCGAGGAGCTGATCTCTCAGGGCTGCGGCGTGATCATCCCCACACAGTTCGGTTATCTGGAATACAGCAAAAACGTTGCAAACCGTCATCCCGAGGTTGCGTTCTATTCCATTCCTCTGACCGACTATGCCGGCGACAACTTCTCCGTTCTGCACGGAACGATCCAGGATATCTGGTATCTGGAAGGCGTTCTTGCCGGTCTTTACACCGAAACAAATAACATCGGCTTTGTAGCCTCCATTCCCATCCCCGACGTTATCGTCGCTATCGACGCGTTCACCCTTGGCGCGCAGTCTGTGAATGAAGACGTTGCCGTCAACGTCGTCTTCACCGGCAGCTGGGATGACACAGGTCTTCAGACCACCAGCTGCAATCAGCTTATCAACGATGGCGCAGACATCATCGCACCCTTCCAGGACACCATCAAAACGATTGTGGAAATCTGTGCAGCAAACGGCATCCACTGCTTCGGCTGTAACTCGGATGCCTATGAGCTGGACCCCGAAACGTGGCTGTCTGCCTGCGTCAACTCCCCCGAAGGCTGGCTCGAGTACATTAAAAAGGCGATCGACGGCGAATACGAAACCGTATCCGTGATTGGTTCCATGGATGTGGGACTCGAAGACCTTGGTACTTACGGCGATTCTGTTTCCGAAGAAATCCGCAGTCAGGTTGAGGCGGTGAAGCAGCAGATTCTGGACGGTACCTTCCATGTGTTCGAAGGTCCGGTCTACGACCAGAATGGCAATGAAGTTATCGCGTCTGGCGTGGTTCCCACGTTTGAGGAAATCAACAACTTCAACTTCCTGGTTCAGGGCGTCAACGGCTCTTTGAACTGATTATCGGCGTTCCTTCCTGTGGGCTGCAAACGCAGCCCACTACCATACTTGTTCATGGAGTGTATCTCATGAAATACGATCTTCTACTCAAAAATACGATGATTTTAAATCCCGATGGCAACGTCACCGAGGGTCAGTATCTTGCAATCAAGGATCGCAGAATTGCCCGTATTACATCCGAAGTTGTTCCGGATTCCATGGCTGCACAGGTGCTGGACTGTACCGGTAAGCTCACCATGCCCGGCATGGTAGACGGCCATACGCATACCAGCCAGCAGCTTCTTCGCGGAAGACTGGCGGACGAGTATCCCATGATCTGGACGCGTTTTTTGGTTCCTTTTGAAAGTACGCTCCATTCCGACGACGTTTATTACAGCGCGCTTCTGTACTGTATTCAGGCGATCAAGGCCGGCATCACAGGATTTGCCGAATCCGGTGGCCGTTTTATGGAGCGCACGATTCAAGCCGCCGTTGAAACCGGTATGCGAGCTGCCGTCGCCCGCTCTATGATGGACAGTGGCCGAGAAATCACGCCGCAGATGCTGGAAACAAAAGAAGAAGCGTTGGATCGCAACGACGCGCTCTATGAAGCCTATCAGGGCGCAGGAGATGGACGGATTCAGGTCTATTACGGGATGCGGCAGGTCATGACCTGCACGCCCGCATTTATGGAAGCAATTGCGGAGCACGCCAACGCCCGGCATACCGGCATTCACGCCCATCTCTGTGAGCATCGGAACGAGGTCAGCTTCTGCCTGCGAAATTACAAGCTGCGCCCCGTCGAGCTGATGGAAAAGGTCGGCATGCTCGGCCCGCGTCTGGTCACGGCGCATAACGTCGCGCTTTCTGAGCACGACATAACCCTCTTATCCAAATACCGGGTAAAGCTCATTCATTGTCCCTTTGCCAATCTCATCAACCACGGCTTCCCCAAAACGCCGACGCTTCTGGAATCCGGCTGTTATGTCGGTCTTGGCAGCGATGGCGCTGCGTACAACAGTGTAGACCTCTTTGAAGAAATGCGCGTCCTGCGCGCCTGTCTGATCAGCTACTACGGACTGCCTGCCTTTGATCCTGTTGTCATGCCGGTAAAAACCGCGCTGCGCCTTTCCACAGAGGGCGGCGCTGCCGCTTTGGGTATGGAGGATTGTCTTGGCCGGGTGGAAGAGGGCTGCATCGCAGATTTGATCACCGTTAATATGATGCGTCCCCATATTCTCCCCACAAACAACCGAACGACCGCAGTTTTGGACACCGTCACCGCGCAGGATGTGGAAGACAGCATCATCGACGGCAAGCTGATCATGGAACACCGCATTCTGAAAACAATTGATGAAGCGGCTGTCATGAAAGAGTGTGCCGCACGGATGCAGTCCATCAATCGCCAGTTTCAGTAAGGAGGCATTGGCATGGCATCATTCAAGGATTTTCAATTATTGGTATACACCGATACTGGTCACTATGAGGCGTGCAAAGCCTTCTACCAGTACGTTCTCAGCCTGAACCCGTTTTACGGTTGGGATAATGGGATTACCGATCGCGGTCTGAAATATCGGATTGCCGGCGGCGTTCTGGTTCTTCTTTGTCAGGAAGATCCCTTCCCCGAATACGGTCCTGTCCATTTTCAACTTCAGGTGGATGATTTGGACGCATTCTACGAGCGCGTCAAAGACATCTGCGCGCTGGAAATTACCATGAAGCCCTTTGTCCGCCCATATGGATGGAAAATGTTCCGCATGAAAGATCCTGCCGGAAACCATATCAACATTTACGAAATACCCGAAGCATGAAGAATACTGAAAAGCAGCTGTTCATTGCGCAACAGCTGCTTTTATTTGTTTTACTCGGATCTGGAAATCTGTCAAAGCGTTTGCCGATCCGCTTTTTTATGAGCAAGGAGCTGGAAATAAGCCTTGCGCTCTTTACAAAACAGATTTCAGCTATACAATGATAGATATCCAAGGAGGTGTTCCTGTGACCATCCAACAAATGAAATATTTAATGGCCATTGTCTATGCCGGTTCCATCAGCGAGGCTGCTAAGCAGCTCTATGTGGCGCAATCCAGCGTTTCGGCCTCCATGCGGGAGCTGGAAAATGAATTTGGTTTTGAGATCTTCACGCGCGGAAGCCGCGGCGTATCCCTAACCAGAAAAGGTGAAAATCTTGCCGTTGATGTGAAAACGATTCTGGAAAAAATCGAATCTCTGGATTCAAAGTTCAAAAAACACAATGAGCAGCACAATTCCTTTTCCGTTGCGACGCAGCACCATCTGCCCGGTATCGACGCGTTTTGCCAGTTTATTCAAGCCGCAACCGGTGCCCCGTATAATTTTGCCTATTTAGAAATGAAGACCTCTGATGTATTGCACGCTGTGTCGAACGGTCTGGCTGATATTGGAATTATGTTCCTGGCTTCTTCGTCAAAGGATCTGATGATTCAGCGCATACGGAAACTGGGTTTGGTATTTAATAATATTGCCTATAAGCCAGTGCATATCTATCTCCACGAATCTCATCCGTTAGCCGCCCGCCCCATGATCTATCCCGAGGAGCTGAACGACTATCCCTTTATCACCTATGATCTCGCTGTGGATAATGATTCTGCTTTCACGGATATTCTCAATTACACGCAAAAACAGGTCGTTCATGTTACCGATCGTGCCGCAGCCTATACGCTTCTGCGTGACATTCATGGTTATCTTTCCGGAAGCGGCTTTCCAACAAAAGACGAAAAGAAGAACGGCATTCGCGTCATCCCTTTGTGCGGTGGAGAAACCTGGGAAATCGGTTGGCTTTCAAAGGTAAACATTGCGGAAAATGAAATGACCCCGGTATTCCTTCGATATCTGATCGATCGCTTTGCTGCGGATGACAAATCCCAAAATAAGCTTAATCAGGATCCGAACTACCGTCTGCGTTGACTGTATTTTCTGACCCAGATTGTGACCCAAGTGTGCGTGAAAGTATGTGGACGCAGTGGACAAATCGCTGTGAAATTCCGCACTTTTCGCTGACAGAACGGACGTATTAGGCGCCAAAACATTTGATATCACAAACCGATACCAGCTGGCAGTCATGAGGTCAGCGGTTCGATCCCGCTTATCTCCACCAAACGATTAAGACTGGAAATCAAACGATTTCCAGTCTTTTTCTTTGCTTTTACGAATTTTTATCATCAAAACAGGAAATCTGCCCAGTGTGCTGATTTTCTGCATTTTTTGAAAAACCCGCACCAAACCCCACACGGGAACAAAAACAGCGCAGGAAATTCTCCTGCGCTGTTTTTTATTTCCCTCACAGAGGGACTTTTCCTGCCAGGTTCCCTTCCACAGCCGCGTCCTCTAAAATGGATTGCATTACAAGTATTGGGAGGGACTATCATGACCCAGACCTACGGATACGTGCGCGTATCGACCAAGGAGCAGAACGAGGCACGGCAGCTGGCCGCATTTGACGTGGCGGGCATCCTGCCGGAGAACATCTATCTGGACAAGCGCTCCGGCGCGGATTTTGACCGGACGCAGTACCGTCGGCTGCTGCGCCGGCTGAAGGCCGGCGATACGCTCGTCGTCAAGAGCATCGACCGGCTCGGGCGGAACTATGAGGAGATCCTGGAGCAGTGGCGCATCATCACCAGGGAAAAACGTGCCGCGATCGTCGTGCTGGATATGCCGCTGCTCGACACCGGCCAGAGCCGAGATCTGACCGGCACGCTGATCGCCGATATCGTGCTGCAGCTTCTGAGCTACGTGGCGCAGACGGAACGCGAATTCATCCGCCAGCGCCAGGCCGGGGGCATCGCGGCGGCAAAGGCCCGCGGCGTCCGCTTCGGCCGCAGAGCGACCGCCATCCCGCCGGAATTCCCGGCCGTCCACGCGCAGTGGCTCCGCGGCACGTTCAACTCGCGCGCGGCCGGAGCGCGTCTCGGCGTGTCGCAGACGACGTTTCTGAAATGGGCCCACCTGTGGGGACAGCAGTCGGAGTTGGAAACAAGATATTGTGAAAAAAAGCAGGAATCCTGCAAAAAATAGTAGACTTTTCTGTGCTCCTGCGCTATGATAAAAACGATCATAGAATCGCGCATATGGCAGGAAAAACTGTTTGAAAAACAAAGTCTACATTTGCGCGCAGCCATTTTGACAATTGCATATCGTTTATCAGCTGAAGATTTGTAACCGCGGGTTATCCGGATAGTCCGCAGTGAAAGAGCAATGAATCTACTCGCCCGGAACTGTGCGGATGAGCAAGTTTCCGAAGTAGCCTGCGCAGCGCGTCAGACAGCGCGTTTTCGCAGTCTATGTGGCCGAAAGGCCGCCATTGCGGGGCTTTCCCCATGAGAAGGTAGGAAACAGCGCGCGGACGCGTCGCGTCCATAGTCCAAGTCAGGAGAATCGCTTATCTTTGCTGCACGGGATTCTGTCTGTTGATATCCCAGCATGTGCAGAGGCTGATAAACAGGGTAGATAGCACGATGATCCTATCGAAAACGCGGAGCAGGGCGCCGGTTTGTTTCCCAAATGGTGGAGGCAGATCGGCTTTTTTGCTGTGCGGACATCCAGTTTCTGTCATTCACGGACCGGTATGCCCGCAGGAAACGACGATAGGAGGGACACCCACGATGGAAACACTGCATCTGCCTGAAACCCCGGACAAGGCGGCGCTGGACCGCATCGAACGCGTCATCGCCTATAAAAACGTCCAGTTCATCATCGACCACCAGCACGACACGCCCGAGCAGCTGTCGGCCTACCTGAAGGCCTGCATGGACGAGCTTGGGCATGTCCCGGCCAAGGTGGAGGTCATCGGCGGCGATTATCTGGAATACCGCTTCGGCACGTGGCGCAAGGCGCTCGGCAGCTTCTATTCCGGCTCGATCGCCTCCTCCAAAAATCCGCCGCCCTTCGCCGCCCGCAAGATCGTCCGGGATCTCTACGCGCTCGAGCTTCGCCGCAAGGAGCGCAGCGCAGGGGAGGTGCAGCGATGAACCCACATCGGACTTGTCAGGAGAATATGGACGCACTGAAAAAGGTATTGACCCAGCGCACGCTGCTGGCGCTCTCGCGCAGGAACGTGGAATTCGTTCTGGCCCATCAGGCGGACAGCAATCAGCAGCTTGCCGACTATCTGCGCCAGTGCCGGGCGGAGCTGGGGCATATCCCCGGGCGCACCGAGGTGATCGGCGGCGATCTCATCGAGCTGCGCTTCCGGGGCTGGGCGAACGCCCTGTGCGCCAGCGGCGTCCCGGCGGAGCAGGCTGTGCGGCGCGTCCACCCCGCGCTGACGAAGACCGACCTTTTCCAGAAGGAATTTGAGGCCCAGCGCCTGCTGGACAAGCGGACCAAGGCCGAGCGGAAAAAGGCCAATCTGGAACAGGCGAAGCAGGACAAGCTCCGGCGCAAGGCCGGACGATAGGGCAGCTTCCCGGCATTCTGCCGGTGCTGATACATACGAAAATTCAATACGCAGCTTTTGTGGCAACTGCGCGACCCGGGGAGACCCGGACACGCAGATCTTGTTCTGCTGAACAAGGGAATCGGGTGCAAGTCCCGGACATGGGACCGGAGCCGGCAGGCTTTCGGTTTCGTAGCTGTGATTGCGGAGCGCTTGTTCGCGCGCGGAGACGCGCGTTGCGAAAGCGGGTCATTGGAACTGCTGTAATGGCGGGGAGAGAAGGCCGGACGAGCGCGTTGGGGATACCCCCTGAACGCATCAGTCAGAAGACCTACACGAGCAAAAGACCGCAGGGGAGCGTGCGCTCCTCTGGGGTCTGGCCGGTGTGCACAAAAGCAGCGATCTTTGTCGCTGCTTTTTCTATTTCCTGCCGTGCGGCAGGCAGAGCTGCGCCTATCCCCCGTTTCCGCCGGTACCGGCGTTTTGATAGAGAGAAAACAGAAAGAAAGGACATTTCCATGAAAAAAAGAATGTTAGCGCTCCTGCTTGCGGCAATTATGCTGCTCGGCATGATCCCGCTCGCCTCGGCGGCGGAGCCCGAAGCCGTGCTTCCCGCCGCGCAGAGCACGGAAGACGCATCCCCGGCCATTCAGGCTTCGGAGACGGCACTGCCGGCCGAACTCGCCGTGACCTACACGCTGAACGGCGAGAAGAAGACCGCCGATCTGGTAAAGATCGGCACCAGCACGTTCCAGACATCCGGCTCCCCCAGCGCAGAACATGACGTGCTGCTCGCTTCCCTGCCGAACGGCGCGGAAAACGTAGCCGTCACCGCTCCCACCGACTGGAAGATCGCCAACTACTACGGAAAAACGCCAAGCGCGTATGGCAACTCTGTCCAACCTGATCAGAGCGATTACATGGAGGATGCAGACTTCATCGACGAGAAGAACCGCCAGACCACCAAGTATGGCACGTACGGCTTCGGCGAGTATATTTCCGCGCTGGACGACGAGACCAAGGCGAAGATCCCCACGCAGAATGTCACGGGCTTCTTTGTCATGTTCGGCAAAATGTCAAACATGAGCTTCAGCTTCACCGAATGCGTCCATATCTTCGTCCAGATCAGCACGAGCGACGGCACGAACTTTACCGACGAGATGAAGTCCGGCCTCAAGGCCCTGCTTGACCGCGTTGCCGACAACCAGACCGAGTTCTATACCACCGGCGACCATTGGAACGGCAAGACCTATTCCAAGACCGGCTTCTGGGCCGAGCTGACCGCCGCGGGCGGCCTGCGCGAGAAGGCCACGAAGCTCTACGCCAACCCCGGCAGCATGGCCCGCTATAACGCCATGGTGCAGTCGATGACGGACGCCGTGGCTGCCCTCATCCCGACCAGCCGGGCCAACACCTCCGCCCTCTACGACGCGCTGGAGGCCGCGAAGCTCATCACCGAGCCGGAGAAGATCTACACCGACGCGAGCGTCGCCGCCTTCAACACGGCAAAGGCCGCGGCGCAGACGCTCATGGACTCCCTCTTCGGCGCAGACGGCGCGCCCACGACGGCCAACAGCAACCAGAAGCAGACCGACGTCGACACCAAAGCCAAGGCCCTGACCGACGCCATCGCCGGCCTGACCGAGGACCTCAGCAAGCCCTGGGACGGCGAACGCTACGACGTGAGCTGGTATGACGCTGCAGGGACCACCTTCACCATCAGCAACTATACCCAGCTCGCGGGTCTGGCCCGCCTCGCCAACGGCACGGCCGAGGGCGTGACCAGCGCGGTCAACTTCCGCAACAAGACCATCACGCTGGCAGCGGATATCAACCTCGGCGGCCAGACCTGGACGAGCATCGCCGCCAGCGGCAAGGAATTCTGCGGCACGTTCGACGGCCAGGGTCATACGATCCGTGGGCTGGCGGGCAGCGCGCTGTTCGGCACGCTGGGCAGCGACGGCGTGATCAAGAACCTGACCGTCGACGGTACGATCACGACAGACAAGAGCAACGTGGCCGCGCTGGTCAGCCAGATGAACGTGAACACGAAGCTCCTCAACTGCATCAACCGCGCCTCTGTCACCGGCACTGGCAACGTCGCCGGTCTGGTCGGCTTTACGGTCGGAAACCAGTGGGGCACGAAGCCTGTGATCTCCGGCTGCGCAAACTTCGGCACGATCACGGCGACGTCCGGTCTCGCGGCCGGTCTGGCTGCGATGCACCAGTTTGCAAATATCTACAACTGCTATAACGCGGGCACGATCACGGGCAAGACCTACGCTGCCGGTATCGTGAACCTGCGTTACGGCGACGTGCAGAACTGCTACAACGTCGGCACGCTCACGGCTGAAAAATGCGGCGCGATCGTGGCCACCGGCAAAACCGGCAGCGGCAACTATTATCTCGCTGCCGACGGCCTGACCGGCAGCACAGACGCTTCCGCCGGAGACGACGGCTTTGCCAAGGGGCTGACCGCGGCGGAGCTGCAGGCGCTGGCCCCCACGCTCGGCTGGCCGTTCGCAGCGGACGACGGCGCGACGAAGCTCAACAGCGGCTATCCCGTCTTCGAATACCAGAAGACCGGTACGTACAAGGACGAGATCGAGGGTCTGACCCTCACCGGCCTGACCGCAGTCAACGGCACCCTCACCTGCACCTTTGACCGCACGCTGTCCTACACGACGCTTACCGCTGCGGACTTCACCGTCACCTACAAAACGGGCGACAGCGAAGCCACGACGGTCACGCCGACAGAGGTCGCCATGGACGGCAGGACCGTCGTTCTGACGGTCCCGGCAATCTCCACCGGCACAAGCGAGCTGACTTATACATATTCCGTTGCTTATCGGTCCGGAAGCCCCAAGACCACGAAGCTTGTCGTCAGCGGTTTTACGATCACGTCTCCGGAGGCAACGAACGGCACCTTCACCGGTACCGTCGCCGCTGGTACGACAGTCACGAAGACCGACTTCACGGCCTATGTCTCCATTGACGGCGGCGAGGAGCAGGAATTGACGCTCAAGGCCGTACGTGTCAATGGCACAACGCTGAGTGCCACCTTCGATAAGTATAACAACGACGCGGTTTCCCACACCTATTGCATCTCGATCCAGTATAAGGGCGGCACAAAGTACTCCGACGAGTTCACAGTCGGGGCCGTCACGCTGACGAGCATCAACAGCTTCACTGCCCCGAGCCGTATCTTCGGTCAGGTGACGGCGAACGACGTAGCAGCCGTCGTGGAGCTGACGCTGAGCGAAAATCCGGTCGTGACCCCGACGAAGGAAGATTTCACCGGCTATTATACGGTCTCCGGCAGCCAGACGCAGGTCCCCGTCACCTTCACCCGCATCACCCCGAGCAGCACGAAGATCACCCTGCAGTTCGCTCCCATCGCCCTGACGGACAAGGAGCAGACCGTCACTCTCTACGTCAGCTATAAAACCGGCGAAAAGAAGGCCAGCCAGCCCGTCACGCTCCCCGCCCAGCGCAACTGGAGCAGCTTCGGTGAAAAGCCCAAGGTCGGCGACGGCAGCCAGTCCTCCCCCTACCAGATCGGCACGGCGGAGGAGCTTGCCTGGTTCGCCGCGCTGGTCAACGGCGATCTGACCGACGGCACGAAGCAGAACCGCGCCGCCTACGCCGACCTCACCGCCGATATCGCCCTCAACGACACGGCAAACTGGACCTCCTGGACCGCAGAGACCAAGGATCTGCGCGTCTGGAAGCCGATCGGCATCGAAGACACGGACAGCTCCGGTGCAGGGTTCGGCTACTCCGGCGTGTTCGACGGCCACGGCCATACGATCTCCGGCCTGTATCTGCCATACCGCGATGCGGCAGGCGCCTCCTATTACAGCAGGTGGCTGGGTCTGTTCGGTCAGGTCGAGGGCACTGTCAAGAATGTCCGGCTGGAAAAGTCTCTGATCGATGTGGGCTCCAATAGCATAGTCCAGTGCGGCGGCATCGCCGCCGAGGTGCTGTACGGTCAAATTCTGAACTGCTCCACGGACTTCCGCGCCACGGTCAACGCCACCAGCGGCAACACCAACCGCCTCGGCGGCATCGTCGGCAACATTGCCTATCTGGACAACAGCTCCGCCGGGATCAAGGGCTGTGCTTCCACCGCAGCGCTCACCGGCGAAGCCCGGACGAACATCGGCGGCATTGCCGGTGCGACTGCCAACGCGTTCAAGGCCAACGCGCTGAAGATCACCGACTGCTACTTCAACGGCAGCATCACGAACAAGGCAGCCTTCCCCGTCTACGGCATCGCGCCCGGCCGCGTGTACACCGACAGCAAATACATCGACGGTGCCGTGGTCACCAAGCGCTACAGCACTCTGCAGATCCAGAACTGCTACGCGGCCGGGACCTACACGCTGAACGGCGGCAAGCTCTACGCCATCACGAACGCCGTCGACAATAACAGCAAGCCGGCCGACACGGATCTCGAGACCTCCTTTATCAACAACCACTATCTGGCCAACGACGCCGCGCTGAACGACTTCGGCGCCACGGCCCACACCGAGGCCGAGTTCAAGGCCGCCGAGATGCCCATCACGCTCGGCAGCGCCTATGACACCGACTCGAAGTCCATCAACGGCGGCTACCCCGTCCTGCTCTGGCAGAACAGCAAAGAGGGCGCGGCCGAACGCACCGAGGCCCCGCTCTTCACCCTGACGGGCGGCGGTCTGACCGGCAAGATCACCGTCGCCATCTCCTGCGCGACGGAAAATGCCACCATCCTCTACACCACCGACGGTTCTGTCCCCACCGTGGGCCACGGCACGGTCTATACCGCCCCGTTCACGCTGGAAGGTACCGTCCGCGCCGTCGCCTGGGCCAACGGCATGCAGCTGAGTCTGGTCAACAGCACCAGCGTCACCACCGCCATGGCTCCCACCGCGACGCCCGCCGCCCGCACTCTCACCGAGGCCGCGGACATCACCCTCTCTACCGCGACCAAGGGCGCGACGATCTATTACACGACCGACGGCTCCGCCGTCGTCACCGGCTCGGCCGCCGCAGGCTACACGCTGAGCGAGACGGCAAAAACCTACACCGCCGCCATCCACGTAGACAAGCCCTGCACCATCCAGGCCGTGGCCGCGGCCGAGGGCAAGCTCCTCAGCGCCGTCACGACCCAGCGCTACGACTTCGGCTGGTCCGCCGAGGCGCCCGAGGGCACCGGCACCGCCGCCGATCCCTATAAGATCGGCACGCCCGCGCAGCTCGCGTGGTTCGCCTCCGTCGTAAACGGCACGCAGACCGGCGCAGAAAAGAACGCCGCCGCCTGCGCCAAGCTCACCGCCGATATCGACATGGGCACGTACACCTACACCCCGATGGAGACCTTCTCCGGCACCTTCGACGGCGACGGCCACACCATCCGGAATCTCTACTTCGGCAACGACAACGGCCCGGGCTATGAAGATCCCCACGTCAGCATGGCGCTCGTACGCACGAACACCGGCACGATCAAGGACCTGACCTTCGCCGGCCGCGACATCGATCTGAAGTCCGGCAATGTGGCCGCAGTCGCGATTACCAATCAGGGCACGATCTCCAACTGCAAAAACACAGTCAAGATCTACAGCAGCTCCGGCGTCGCCGGTATCGCCGTCACCAATGAGGCGGCTGGCGTCATCGAGTTCTGCTCCAACACCGGCACGATCGGCGCGGTGAACGCCGCCATGGGCAATACGTCGATCCTCGGCGCAGCCGGTATCGCCGTCACCAACAAGGGCACCATCCGCGACTGCTACAATACCGGTTCCATCACCTGCGCCCCGAAGCTGAAGATCTACATCGGCCAGATCGCGGGCAATACGACCTCCGGCTCCACCATCCAGCGCTGCTACGCCCTCGGCGGCATCAGCAACTGGGGTTCCCGAGAGGAAGACGCCAGCAACTGGGGCGGCTGGAGCGGCAAGAACCCGAATAACCACCCCAACAATCTCGGTTCGCAGGCCGGTATGCTGGCTGGCGGCGTCGCGGATACGTCGGACGTCTTCGCTGTCAACGCCACCGTTGAAAACAGCTATTTCATCCCGCGCCTCACGCTCAACGGTGACCAGCTGAAATCCGTCCCGCTGACCAACGACTGTTTCCGTGCGATCTATCAGCCGCGCATGCGGGCCGAGGCCAACTACTACGACGCCGCCTTCGGCGGCCGCAGCCTCGCCTATGACAAGAACGCCACAAGCGTCCTCAAGACCGGCGTGACCTACTACGCGTTCTACGACGCCACGAACGAGACCTACCTCGCGCTGGAGCTCTCCGGCACGCCCAGCAGCTCCACCACCGCCACGGTCGACGCCGCAGAAGCGGAGTCCAAGCCGCAGGTCAAGGGCAAGGCAGGCCACTACCTTGATTCTTCCGCCGCAAACGGCTATTCCGCTACCTTCAGCATCTACCAGATCCCCAGCAACACCAAGACGGTCAAGTTCGTCAACACGGACAAGCTGCAGGTCTACTCCATGGAGGCCGACCTGACTGATTACCGTGCCGCGCAGCTCACTCCCGGGACGAAGGACGCCGTCCTCGCCCAGGTAAAGTCGACCTGGCAGGCGGCCTACAGTGAGATCTCCGACGCCCTGCGCTACATCGACACCAACGCCGAGCAGACGGACTTTGAGGGCGGCACCGTTACCGTCATCATCGAGAACACAACCTTCACCTCCGCCTCGCAGTCCAAGACCGGCTCCGACGAGCCCGCCTGGACCGGCACGCTTGTAAACCGTAAGGTCGAGCTGACCGACGGCATGACCATGATGCAGGCCATCCTTGCCGCTGCGGAAAAGGGCAGCACGAGCGGCCAGCCCGTCACGATCATCGGCGCGGAAAACAATTACATTTCCTCCATCAACGGCCTTGCGCAATTCCACGGCAAGGGCGCGCACTCCGGCTGGATGGGCACGCTGGACGGCTGGTTCGTCAGCTCCGGTTTCGGCGGCTTCTCCACGAAGGATGGCTCGCTGCGTGACGGCAGCATCATCCGCGTCATGTACACGAACTCGGATAACGGCGGCTCCGACATCGGCGGCGCCATCGAGGGCGATACGAACACCAAGCTCAAGGCACTTTCCTTCACGAACGGCACGCTCGCACCCGACTTTGCCGGCACGACTACCACCTACACGCTGACACTTAATCCGGGTGCCACCGAGACGACCGTATCCTACACCGCAGCCAACGCGGTCTTCCAGGCCAGAGCCTACGTCAACAAGCTCAAGCCCAACCAGTGGGGCTACCGCAGTGGCGAGACGATGCCCGTCCAGGCTGGCGACACGATCTATGTGCTGGTCGGCTACGACGGCTGGAGCTCCATGCAGTCCGGCGCGACGCAGACGCTTTACACGATCACCGTCCCCAGCACCGAGACTCCCAGCTCCACCTACACCGTCACCTTCGACGCGCAGGGCGGCAGCAGCGTCACCGCACAGAAGGTCCTGAAGAACGCGGCGGCTGTCGAGCCCAAAGATCCCACGCGCACCGGCTACAGCTTCTCCGGCTGGTATCTGGAGCCCGCGTGCACGACCGCATGGAACTTCGCGCTGCCTGTCACGGGCGACATGACGCTCTATGCAGGCTGGATCGAAAAGGCCGACGATGCCTCCTACAAAAACACGCTGACCGCGGTCCTGAAGTACGTCAAGGACAACGCAGGAGAAAATCCCGGTTATATCTTCGACGGCAACGCCGGCGGCGAATGGGCCGTCCTGGCCGAGGCCAGAGGCGGCGTGGAAGCCAGAGGCTGGTACGCAACGTATCTGCAGAACATGGCGCAGACCGTTGCCGCCAACAAGGGCAAATTCGACACGACACCCGGCCAGAGCAAGCACACGGAATATTCACGCGTGGTGCTCGCCCTGACCGCAGCAGGCGCAAACGCCTCGAAGTTCAAGGCCGCAGACGGCAGCACGTACGATCTGGTCAAGCCGCTTCTGGATGCCTGCACGAGCGGCCGCTATGCCTATCAGGCATCTGTCCAGGGCAGCAACGGCACAGCCTTCGCTCTGATTGCACTGGATTCCGGCAGCTACCATCAGAATGCCGCAGGCCGCGCGGCCCGCACCGCGCTGGTCGATCTGCTGCTCAAAAAGCAAATGAGCTGCGGCGCCTGGGGCATCAACTACGAGACCGAGGAACGCAGCGCCGACATCGATATCACGGCAATGGTCGTGCAGAGCCTCGCGCCCTACGCGTCGAGACCCGGCGTCCAGACCGCGATCAACAACGCGATGGATTGGCTCTCCGCAAAGTTCAAGGCCGGCAGTTTCCGGTCTTCGGAGACTTCTGCACAGGTCGTCGTTGCACTTTCCACGCTCGGCCATGACGCAGCGACCGATCCCGCCTTTGTGAAAGCAAACGGCGTCAGCGTTCTTGACGATCTGCTGCACTATGCCGACAAGACGACCGGCGGCTTCCTGCACGACGTCGGCAGCGTCAATGGCATGTCCTCCGAGCAGGCAGCCTATGCGCTGGTCTCCTATGACCGGTACCGCAAGGGCAAGACATCGCTCTACGATATGTCCGACGTGATCGCCGCCGAGCCCGGCACCGCTGAAAGCGTCGAAAAGCTGATCGAGGCGATCATCGCCAACGGCGTAACCGAAAGTAGCTATGACGCTCTGACCGAAGCGCGCCTGGCCTATAATGATCTGTCCAACGAGGAAAAGGCAAAGGTCTCCAACCTCTCTGACCTGGAAAATGCAGAAGCCCGCTATGACGCGCTCCTGAAAGCAAAGCAGACCGAAGCTATTCAGGCGCTGACAAAGCACTATGAGAGTCTGGACCTCAAGAAGTACAGCAAATCCGCTCAGCAGAAGCTGAAGGATATCCTCCAGCAGGCGCAGAGCAGCATCCGAAGTGCGAAGTCCTGCGAGCAGGTCACACTCCTGCAGAATAAGGCCATCACGGACATGAACGCCGTGAAGCCTGGTGAGATCACGGTCACCTTCCGTCTCATTGGCGCGCTGCAGGCCACGCAGGACGTCAACCTGACGAGCAGTACCTACCTGCCCGAGTACGTCACTTGGGTACCCACGACGACATATACCCTGCAGGAAAACGCGACGGTCTATGAGCTGTTCACCAAAGCCATGGGCGACGCAGGCCTGCGCTATGTCGGCGCGGAAAATAACTACGTCAGCACCATCTACGCCCCGTCCTGCCTCGGCGGCTATGCCCTAAGCGAGTTCACCAACGGCACCCGCTCCGGCTGGATGTACACGGTCAACGGTTCGCACCCGAATCAGGGGCTGAAATACTGGACGCTGAAAGATGGTGACGTAGTCGTCTGGCACTACATCAACGATTATTCGCATGAGGTCGCAGACTGGTTCAACGATCCCAAGTATCCGTCGCTTGGCAACGGTACCTACTATAATGACTGGCTCCGCGCAGCGGACATCAGCCCGGAGCAGTATGTGCAGCAGCTGCTCGGCAAGATCCTGAAGGTCGGCAAGAACGGCACCGTCGAGCCGAAACTGACGCTCTCGCACATCGGCAGATCCGTCACCTTCACCTTCAAACCCGACAAGGGCTACCACGTCAAGGACGTCAAGGTCGACGGCAAGTCCGTCGGCGCGGTCACGACCTACACCGTGGACAAGCTGACCGTCTCGACGAGGATCGAAGTCGAGTTCACCAACGGCGTGCTCCCGTTCACCGACGTGCGCGAAGCCGACTGGTTCTATGACGATGTCGTCTACGCCTATGAGAACGGCCTGTTCTCCGGCACCAGCGACACGACGTTCAGCCCGAACGCTTCCATGACCCGCGCCATGCTCGTCACAGTCCTCTATCGTCTCGAGGGCCAGCCCACTGTCTCCGGCCGCAGCGGCTTCTCGGATGTCAAGCTGAACAGCTACTATGAGGACGCCGTCACCTGGGCCGCCGACAACGGTATCGTCAACGGCACCGGCGCCACGACGTTCTCTCCGAACGCCAACGTCACCCGCGAGCAGATGGCTGCCATCCTCTACCGCTACGCGCAGTACAAGCAGTATGGCACCACCGCCAGCGCAGGCCTGAACGGCTTCTCCGACGCCGCGAAGGTCTCTGCCTACGCCAAAGCCCCGCTCAGCTGGGCCGTCGCCGAGAAGCTGGTCAACGGCTCCGAAGGCCGCCTCCTGCCCACCGGCAACGCCACAAGAGCACAGGTCGCCGCCATCCTCCACCGCTTCGTGGAGAATGTTGCAAAGACCACCGCCTGATCCTTTCCCGCACAGGGCTGCCCCCAAAGGGGGCAGCCCTGTTTTCTGCCTTGCGCCCCATGCGTATGCAAAGGCGATGCCCGGCAGGCGCAAAGCGGCGGCCGGGTCATCCGGCCGCCGCTTTGGTTAGAAGCTCCGCGTCTCCGTATTCATGAAATCCTGGATCACATCGAAAAGATGGATGGGATCCAGCTGGTGCTCGGTGCAGAGCTTTGCCAGGCGAGTGACGCCGGGGCGGTCATTGGAAAAGGGCACGACAAAGAAGATCGTCGTCCAATGCGTCTGCAGATATTTCTGCACAAGAATTCCGTAGGCATAGAGCATCCGCGCCTCGCCATGCGCTTCATAAGGAATATGCCGGTAAGTAAGACCTTCTGGATCCTCTGTCTTGGCTGCAGTGGGGTGCACATCCAGGCGGTTCCATTCCGCCGAGAGCCGGAATGCTGCGTGCAGGAGCGCGGCAGCCTCCCGCGCGGGTCCCTGCGCCTGCGGGTGCAGCATCCGGAGTTCCTCCTGAAGCGCGTCCATGCTGAACAGCCCGAATTCCTCCGCATACGCCGGCCCGGAGATCAGCTGTGCCGGTGAGAGATCCAGGCGTTTTTGCGATCTCCTCGATCGAATCCGAGCGCAGACACTTGTCCCCTTTCAGATACCCCTGCAGGGTCGAGCGCGGGATCCCAAGCTCCTTTGAAAATTCCAGTTTTGTTTTTCCTGTTTCCTTCATTTTGCTTTGTAGCATGGCTGCAATATTTTTCTCTATCTGCATATCCAAAGCCGCCTCCCACCAAAAGGATACGGAAATGGTTTCTTTTGGTAAACACCGGCATGCTGGCAAAGCGTCCAGCTTTCCGGCACGGCGGAAAGCCGTCCAAATCCGCCGCGATCTCCGCCCCTCGGAAGCTGCTGCGAGGTGGCAGGATTGCCTTGATCCTGCAGGTTTTTCCAATGGTTTTGTGAAGTTTATAGAAAAATGCGGGGCGGGCAGAAAAGGTTTGAAATCTCGAGTAAATTCGTGTATATTGAAAATTAAGATAACCGCCGGCCCGGACAGATGGTCAGCCGGCGTGACAGACGGCTCGAAGAGAGAAGGCGTTATCAAAAAGAGCCGGAAAGTGAATACAGAGGAGCGTGATTTAGTTGGAAGAACTGCTGCGCATGGAGCACATCAGCAAACGATTCGGTGACTTCTATGCGAACCACGATGTCAATCTGTCCGTAGCCAAGGGCGAGGTCCATACCCTGCTCGGCGAAAACGGTGCGGGCAAATCGACGCTGATGAACATTCTGATCGGTCTTTACCAGCCGACGGAGGGGTCGATCTTTCTCAACGGCAGGCAGGTGCGGATCGAGTCGCCCAGCCAGGCGGTCAAGCTCGGCATCGGCATGGTGCATCAGCACTTCATGCTGGTCGAGGCGATGACCGTGTTTGAAAACATGATCCTCGGCGACCGGAATTCCAAGGGTATCTTTATCGACCGGGAGGCGCGGCGGAAGGAGATCCTCGCGCTGTCGGAAAAATACGGTCTGGATGTGGAGCTGGACAAGCTGATCACGGAGATCTCCGTCGGCGCGCAGCAGCGCGTGGAGATCCTGAAGGCGCTCTACCACGGCGCGGAGCTGCTGATTTTGGACGAGCCGTCCGCGGCGCTGACGGACATCGAGGTCGAGGGTCTGTTCGCCATCATGAAAAAGCTCGTCAGCGAAGGAAAATCCATCATCTTTATCAGCCACAAGATGCGTGAGGTGCTGCACATCTCCGACCGCATCACCATCCTGCGCGCGGGCGAGGTCGTCACGACAGTGGACGCGCACGGCGTCACCGGGCAGGAGCTGGCCAACATGATGATCGGCCGCGAGCTGCAGCAGTCGCAGTACGAAAAGAAGGACGTGGAGGCCGGAGCGGTCATCTCCCTGCAGAACATCGATTATCATAAGGAGTCCAAGCACGCGGGCCTCAATGACGTCAGCCTCAGCATCGGCCGGGGCGAGATCGTCGGCATCGCCGGTGTGGACGGCAACGGGCAGACGCAGCTCGCGCAGCTGCTGACGGGCGTGCTCTCGCCGGAGAGCGGCGAGTTCCAGCGCAAGGGACAGAAGATCGCGGTCTTCAGCCCGCGGGCCTCGATCGAGGACGACGTGGCGCTCATCCCGGAGGACCGGAATCTGCAGGGCCTGATCGGCAACATGTCGATCGCGGACAATCTTGTGCTCAAGCAGACCGACGAGCCGCAGTTTTCCTCGCTGCACGGCCTGCATATGAAAAAGAAGACCATCTCGGCCTATGCCCGGGAGATGATCGGCAAATACGACATCCGATGCCAGTCCTCCGACCAGGAGGTCCGGAATCTCTCCGGCGGCAACCAGCAGAAGGTCATTCTCGCCCGCGAGCTGGAATCCGATCCGGATGTGCTGATCGCCGTACACCCGACGCGCGGACTGGATATCGGCGCGACGCGCTTCGTCCACGATCAGATGATCGCCGCGCGCGACCGCGGCGTGGGCATTCTGCTCATCAGCGCGGACTTCGATGAGATCCTTGAGATGTCCGACCGGATCCTTGTCATCTTTGAAGGTCAGATCATGGGCGAATATTCCGGCAAGAACCCGCCGATCGAAGAGATCAGCCTTGCCATGACCGGAAAGTGAGGGGAGCGCGCGTATGAAATTCAAAAAATCACTCGGGGCCTTCCTTGTCCCGCTGCTTTCGATCCTGCTGGCGTTTGTCATTGGCGGGATCATCATGGCCGCGCTGGGCGCGGATCCGTTCCTCGCAGTCAAATACCTGTTCCAGGGCGCGTTCGGCTCTAAGGCCGGCATCGGCACGACGCTGGCCAAGGCGACGCCCCTGATGTTCACGGCGCTGTGCGCGTGCTTCGCGTACCGCTGCGGCGTATTCAACCTCGGCGGTGAGGGCCAGTTTCTGATGGGCTCCATCGCGGCGTTTCTGACCTGCTACTTTACGGGCCTGACCGGCTTCGGCGGCATTTTGCTGGCGCTGCTGGCCGGCGCGGTGGCCGGCGGCTTCTGGGGCATGATCCCGGGCGTATTGAAGATCACGCGCGGGCAGAACGAGATGATCATCTCCATCATGCTCAACTATGTGGCGACGCTGTTTATGGGCGTGATCTACACCAGCTGGATCCGCGACGCCTCCGTGCCGCAGACGCCCGCGATCGACGATGCGGTACATCTGCCGCGGATCATCAGCGGGATGCGCATGACGTGGGGGCTCGTGATCGCGGTGGTCGTGGGCCTGCTCCTGTACTACTTCCTGTTCTGGACCAGCCCCGGCTTCAAGCTCCGGGCTGTTGGCCTGAACCAGACCGCCAGCCGATTCAACGGCTTCCCGGTCCGGCGATATATGCTGATGAGCTTCATCGTCTCCGGCGCGATCGCGGGTCTCGGCGGCGGCGCAGAGCTGCTCGGCACGCAGTTCCGCCTCATCAACGGCTTCGGCGCGGGCTACGGCTTTGACGGCGTGGCCATGGCGCTGATCGGCCAGCTGCATCCGATCGCAACGATGGTCGTGGCGCTGTTCTTCGCCGTCCTGCGCGTGGGCTCGACCACGATGCAGGCCGCCACGGGCGTGCCGACCAGCGTATCCGATATCATCCAGGCGCTTGTCATCGTCTTCTCCGTCGCCGGTATGGCGCTGACGAAGCTGCCGGAGTTCCAGAGCTGGAAGAGCCGCGTGTTCGGCAAGAGAAAGGCAGGTGCTGTGTAATGGATTGGATCTTGAGCTTACTGCTGGCAACGGTCCGTCTGGCCATTCCCGTGCTGCTGATCTCCCTCGCGGAGCTCTACGGCCAGCGGGCCGGTATGGTCAACATCGGTCTGGAGGGTCTGGCGTCCATCGGCGCGCTGGTGGGCTTTCTGGTCTGCTATGTGACGGGGTCAAACTGGCTGGGGCTGCTGTGCGGCGCGCTGGCCGGTATTCTGGTCAACATGATCTACGCGTTCTCTACGGTCACGCTCTGCGCGGACCATACGGTCTACGGCATGGCGGTGAACATCTTCGCGCCGGCGCTGGCCTCGTTCATCTACCGGGTCTATTTCGGCACCGGCTCCGACCTCAAGCAGATCACCACGATGGCCTCCATCGCCATCCCGGGGCTGAAGGATATCCCGGTGATCGGGCCGCTGCTGTTTGACCAGAGCCCGATGGTGTATCTGACGTTCGTGCTCGTGATCGTGACGGCCGTCTTCTTCGGCAAGACCCGCGCGGGCCTGAGCTACAAATCCGTCGGCGAGCATCCGCAGGCCGCGGCGACGCTGGGCATCAACGTCATCGGCGTCAAGTATCTCGCGTGCGTGATCTGCGGCGCGCTGGCCGGCATCGGCGGCGCATACCTCACGACCTGCTACTCCAGCACCTACACCGACGGCATCGTCGCCGGGCGCGGCTTCATCGCGCTGGCCGCCGTCATCTTCGGCCGCTGGAACGCGGGCGGCATTCTGCTTGCCTGCCTGTTCTTCGGCTTCTGCGACGCGCTGCAGATCCGTCTGCAGGTGTCCGGCATCACCATCCCCTATCAGTTCTTCCAGATGATCCCCTACGTGGCGACAGTCGTCGTCCTGAGCCTCATCGGCACGCGGCAGGCGGGCCCCAAGGCCAACGGCAAGCCCTACCGACGCGAGCAGCGGTAAACGCTGGCGCACCCGTTCAGTAATAACACGCCCTGTGTTATTATAGATGATGCCGGCGGCGCGGGCTGCCGGCGCAAAATCCAAATCTACGGAGGAAAAACTATGAAAAAGATCATCGCAATGCTTCTGGCTCTTGTCATGCTCCTCTCGCTGGCGGCCTGCGCCAGCTCCGGCAAGACCGACGCCCCGGCTGCTGCGGACACCGCCGCCCCGGCCGAAACGACCGACACCACCGACACCGCTCCCGCAGCCGACACCAAGACCGACGGCAAGACCTACAAGGTCGCCATGATCTGCGACTCCAGCATCAACGACGGCGGCTGGGGCGCAGCCTGCTACAACGCCATGGTCGCCGCAGCCGAGAAGAAGGGCTGGCAGACTGAGGTCACCGACTCCATCTCGCAGGACTCCTACTATGACTCCATCGTCGCCTACTGCGCGCTGGGCTATGACATGATCTACGCCCCCGGCAATCAGTACACCGACGCTGTCCTGCAGGCAGCTGAGGAATATCCCGACGTCGCCTTCGCCCTGCTGAACGGCGCAGTCGACACCCCGGAAAAGGCTGTCAACAAGAACGTCTCCTCCCTGCTCCCGAACGCACAGCAGATCGGCTGGATCGCCGGCGCGCTGGCGGGCCTGATGACCGAGACCGGCAAGCTCGGCTTCATCGGCGGCATGGAGCTCGACACCACCAAGGGCAAGATCGCGGGCTTTGAAGAAGCCGCGAAGTACGTCGCCGAGCAGGAAGGCAAGACCGTCGAGCTGCTCAACGTGCCGTACGCCAACTCCTTCTCCGACGCCCCGAAGGGCAAGGAATTCGCCACCGAGCTGATCTCCCAGGGCGCTGACGTCTTCTTCGGCGACGCTTCCGCCGTTGACTCCGGCGCGCGCGAGGCCATCGATGCCGCCAACGCCGCTGCAGGCGAGATCAAGATCTACGACATCGGCCAGCCGGCAGACATCCTCGGCCAGAACGAGTGCATCATCTGCTCGCAGGTAACCGACAACTCTGCCATGGTCGTCGCCTCCATGGAGGCTGTGGAAGCCGGTGCCTTCGGCGGCGAGACGCTCTACGGCACACTGCAGAACGGCACGCTGTCCGCAGGCGCGCTGAGCGATCTGGTCCCGGCCGACGTGCAGGAAAAGTACCTCGGCTACATCGAACAGATGAAGGCCGACACCTTCATGAAGTAAGATCCGGAACCAGCGTTTTCCCCGGTAACATGACCAGCCCGGCTG
>OLWE01000286.1_pt1 | contig 34943 bp, 31 predicted proteins | sample 1673591 | NCBI WGS metagenome assembly OLWE01 (sample SAMEA103958116, study PRJEB25191) | human gut metagenome | biome: human-associated habitat [ENVO:00009003]; feature: intestine environment [ENVO:2100002]; material: feces | place: Germany | collected 2013/2015 | reverse complement strand
GCTTGAAGAAGTCGTTGTAGCACTCGAACATCGCGAGTTTCATCTCCACCGTCCGCGCGAAGCTGATCTTCTGATTCACCAGCGAACCCTTCGTCTTCACATAATAGTAGACCGGCGTCCGCAGCGCATAGAACGTCGTCGCATAGCGCACATACTCGAGATTAAACAGAAAATCCTCGCACCAGCTGAGCTTCGCATCCATCCGGATCCCGTGCGCCTCCACAAGCGAGCGCCGGTACAGCTTATTCCACAGCACCCCATAGTAGTAGTCCGCCGGGTTCTCCATCATGAAGCCAACGAACGCTTCACGCCCGATCACCTGGTCCGCGTCGATATCCCCCTTCTGCGACACCATCTTTCCGACGACACGATAGAAATCCGCGATCACCATGTCGCAGCCCGTCTCCTCGGCCGCCCGCACCATCAGCTTCGTCGCATCCGCCGTCAGCCAGTCATCACTGTCCACGAACTGCAGAAACGTACCCCGCGCCCGCGCGATCGCCTGGTTTCGCGTATCCGACACCCCCGAATTCTCCTTATGCACGACCACCACGCGCGCATCCGCCCGCGCATACCCGTCGCAGATCTCCCCGGACCGATCCTTACTTCCATCATCCATGAGAATCAGCTCGAAATCCCGAAACTCCTGATTCAGAATACTGTCCACACAGCGCGCGAGACTCTTCTCCGCGTTATACACCGGCACGATGATACTGACCTTCGGCTCCATAGGCACCTCCATCAAAAAACTACTTCTAGTTGTACCATAAAACCCTCCCGTTGACACTCGTATATTTCTGCTCACTTTTCCCGGGCCAATGTCTCGGCCCTCCGCCTGCTCACTCCGCGCCCACGCGTCCGCACCCTCCACCTTCTCACGTCGCGTCCACCCATTCGCACTCGTTGCCTTTATCGCGCCCATGCCTCCGCCCACTACCTCCTCACGTCGCATCGAAGCACCAATTCCCTCATGAAAATGTCATATTACAGCATAAATTCGCTCATGAAAGTGTAATGAAGCACGGATTATTCCCTCATGAAAGTGGCAAAATACTGAAAAGAACGCTCATAAAAGTGGCAGAGCACGGAAATCTGAATGGTAAAATTCCGAGTTGTTGAGCTGTTCTTACTTTCTATTTTATCAGATATCGCCTACAGAGTCCATAGCTTCATAGCTCAAAACAGTTCACCCACCAACCATTTGGCTATGTAAAGGGGACGGCTTTTCAGCCGCCCCACCGGTCAACGCTGCGTTAATCAGACAGGTTCATCGTCCGATTCCGCTTCATAATCCTCGTTGACATCCACTTCTTCGTCCTCGTCACCATCATCCTCCGGCAGCTGGAGCGTATCTTCATCCTCATCGTGATAATCCGCATCCGGGTCCGGCTGATTTTTCTTGGACGCAGGCTTTACGCCCTTCATCTTGATATAGAGATAACCGCCGACACCGGCTGCACCGATCACAAACAGAAGCAGCATAATCATCGGAAGCGGAGACGATTTCTTCTGCTCGCTCTCTGTTTTCTGCTCTTCCGGTGCCGGTTCCGTCTCCTGCGGCTTTTCGGTTTCCGCAGGTTCCGTGACTTCCGGCTCCTTCTCCCGATACTTGGCAGCTTCCTCTTCATCCATCAGCGCAAGCAGATCGGCCTCGTCCACCATGTTCAGGAAATGCACATTCTGGTTGCCGTCTTTATCGCGGTCGATGATCAGATAAAAGGTGTTGCCCGCCTTTGTCACCAGCGTAATGAACTGCTGGCTGGATTTATCTTCTTCCTCACCGATATCGTCCACCAGCGTCATATTTCCTTCCGGAGTCAAAGCTGCACTGGATTTCGTCTCATCCTCGTATGACATTCCACTCTGCATCAGATCCAGAAACAGCTTCAGCGCATCTTCACTGAACATGCTGCTGTCTTTTGCAGAATCCGTGACATTCAGGTACTTTCCATGTGCATACCCGGTTTTGCCGTTGAAGTTTACCTTATACCAGTCACCGCATTTTTCGACAATCTCCACCGTATCGCCGGAATGCAGATATCCGATAATCTCCTGATCCATGCCGGGACCGGAACGAAAATGCAGGCTGGTGATACCCGGCACCACCGTACCCATCTGCTTTTGGGACTTTTCGCTACCGATGTTGTATTCCTTGCCGCCCACCGTAACGATCAGGTTCCCATTCGCATCCGTAGAGACCTCATAGCCATCCGGCAGCACCTGCATATCCGGGTCGATTTCGATGCTGTCGGTATTGTCCGTTTTCCCCGCATTTGTGCTTTCTGCTGCATCCGTCTCCTGTGCAGCGGTACTGACAGGCGTGTTCTTCTGCACATCATCGCCCGTATAGGCAAATGCAGTGGTCGTAAAGGTTCCTGCCGCCATCACACTGGCAAGCAGCATTGCCATCATCTTTTTCATTCCATATCCTCCGTTTCTTTCTCATCCAGTTTCAGGTTCTCCGGGTTGGGAACCGCAGCCTGCGCCAGCTGAATGATGACTGCCAGCTGTTCCGGGGTCAGGCTCTGGGCATGTACCATTTCACAGATTTCGCTGTTTTCCTGCTCGTGGTACTTTCTGTCCCATTCCTTTCTGCGCTCCTCCCATTCATCGCGTTTCCTGCGGGCTTTCTCGCGCTCCGCAGCAATCTTTTCCAGTTTCAAGCTCATATCGTATCCTTTCCGGGCGAATAAACGCCCTATTTTTATCGAATTCTTCCCATGCAGTAGTAGTGCTGCCGCCAGTAGCTCGTCTCAATGGAAGCATAGGAAATTGGTGAGCCACAGTGGATCATCATCCCGTTGCCGACATAAATGCCCACATGGGATGCGCCACTGGTGTTGTAGGTTTTCTGGAAGAAGATCAGGTCTCCGGGCTTTGCCTCACTCTTCGGGATAATGTCGCATTTTCCCATCAGACCGTTGGCCGTCTGCCTGCCTACATTCCAGCCATTGCCGCAGTGGTTGATGACCCAGCTTACAAAACCGGAGCAGTCAAAACTGGTACTCGGCGAGCTGCCGCCCCAAACATAGGGATAACCGAGATATTTCTCTGCTTCGGTAATCATCTTCCGGAATTTTTCATCCGTCAGAGCTTCGCCCGGAATGTCGTAATCCTGGTATTCTCCGCTGGAACCCGCGCCATCCGGCGTTGCAAAGGCTATGCCTGCAAACAGGTCATCTCGATTGCCCCGGCACTCCAGTGTGACTTCGTATCGTTGCAGCTGGTCATCTGTAAGGCCGGAATTTCTTGCAACATAGTCAACGCCCCGATTGAGCAGTGTTACATTGAGGATTTTATACTCATACTGTACCGTCACCTGATAGGTGTAGGTGTGTCCGGTTCCGGTGATTGGATTGTAGCGATAGCCCACACGGGTTTCCTTCCTTGTCCGGATTTCCACCTTTTCCTCCAACTTCAGCTCATACTGCGCTTCAAAAATACTCTGGAGCCGTGCCTGCACCTGGCTTCTCGTATAGTTTTCAAATTCTACGGTCAGCAGAGATGCAAGCTCATAGGGATTGTGACCAATCTCTGCCAGATTGTAGCGATACTCGTCATAGCCCGGATGGTCGGTTTCAATGCGGTCGATTTGTTTGCGAAGTTTATCTTCCAGCCTGGTATAATCCGTCTCCACGCCTTTCAAATCTTCATCTTCTGCCGTGTAGGAAGTCCCCAGCACCACATTGCCGCCGCCATTGATCAAGACGGAGCATGACGAAACCGACCCGGCAATCACCAAAACAAGCAGTCCCACGGCTGCGATACCGATGATGATATGCGAGTGGCTCTGCACAAACTGAAATGCCTTTTCCGTTATACTGACAGTACCCTGTGCAGCTTTGGCTGTGCCAGATGCTGTGTTCTCCGCAGCGGCCGCACCTGCCTTCGCAGCGGCATACTCTTTTTTGATGGCCTGCTTCTGCCGCCATCGGGAAAAGAGATTGGAACCAGCCTGCGGATCAGACTTCATGCGTTCCGCAAAGATGGAATCTACGGCATCTTTATTTCCCTTTTTCTCCAACCGCTCCAGCTTTTTGTACTGCCGCAGCTTTCGACCATATTGGAACCGGGAACCAGCACGGGCTGCACCTTCCGCTGAGCCTTCGGTAAAATGCGCTGCCTCCACACCAGAATTATTATCCTGGTCGGCATTGCGCACACTCTGATGTGCCTTGGCTGAAAGTGCATCTGCCGCAAGATTTCCCGGCTTCTTTGGCTTTCCGCCTTTTTTCCCGGAAGCTGCTGCATTCTTTTTCGCTTTTACTTCCTGATCTGATTTCAGCTTCTTACTGCGCATCTTAGCAAGATCGGCCTCGTGACGAATCTGCCTTCGGTGTTCCGCTTTTTTCTTGCCGCCGTCTCCCGTACTGCTATCTGCGGTTTTGCTTCTGGAATCGCGAAGGGTGTTCTCCGCACCCTCGCGCTCCTGCCGCAGCTTGTCTCCGAGATTCGGATTTTTCTTGCCAGCCATTGCTTACGCCTCCTTTGCTTCCTGAACTTCGGTTAATTTGGTCGTCATAATCCGATACAGTTCCAGATCGGTCGGGAAACGATCAACGAACGGCAAAATCACATTTCCGTAAAACAGCAATCCTTCGCCTTCACCGGAGTGGGTCACATAGGACAGCTGGTGCGGACTGATATTCAGCTGATCCGCCAGAATCTGACGGTCACCGGCTGCCTGATTCAGCATATAAATGAAGTCGCTGTTCTCAAAAATGTTTGTCACTTCGCGGGAAGAAAGCAGATCTTTTACGTTCTGGGTGATGCCGGTGGGAATACCACCCCATTTACGGAATCGCTTCCAGATTTCCACGCTGTAGGCCGCTGTCTGCTCTTCTTTCAAAAGCAGATGGAACTCGTCCATATAGTAGCGGGTGGCTTTACCGGCATTACGGTTGGCGGTCACACGCCCCCAGACCTGATCCTGCACCACCAGCATCCCGATCTTTTTCAGCTGCTTGCCCAGCTCCTTGATGTCATAGCAGACAATGCGGTTGTTGATGTCCACGTTGCTGCGGTGGTTGAACACGTTGAGGGAGCCGGTGACGTAGATTTCCAGCGCCGTTGCGATGTACTGCGCCTCTTTCTCATCCTGCGCCCGCAGCAGGTCGTACAAATCCTCCAGAATGGGCATATTCTCCGGGCGCGGATCGTTGAGGTAGTCCTGATACACCAGCCGCACACAGCGGTCAATGATGGTTTTCTGCACCGGCTGCAATCCGTCCTTGCCGCCCACAATCAGTTCACACAGCGACAGGATAAAGTCAGATTTCAGCGACAGCGGGCTTTCATCGTCCGAATAGTCCAGGTTCAGGTCCATCGGGTTGATGTAGTTGGTGGAGGTGGGCGAAATCTTGATGACCTGCCCGTGCAGGCGCTCCACCAGCGGCGCGTAGTCGACTAGGTCGGGGCGATTACTCGCCCCTTCCCGTCTAAGAACCGTACGTGAGCGTTTCCACTCATACGGCTCAAGCATTTCATCACGCTTTCGCGCGGCGCTCAAAGTAGAGTTGGTTACAGTATTTGTGGACATAGGCCATATTGCGCACCTCCTCTTTGCCGCCTTTGGATTTCGGGACCTTGAAAAAGATTTCTCTTTCGTCCTGAATGTCCATCGGAAGCCCACAATGATGGCAACATCCGTTTTGATTCTTCCAAATCTGTTTGAACCTGCCGGTAAAACGCTTCATGCCGCGGCTGAATTGCCTGGCATGAAAATATTCCGGCTCCAGGTAGGGATTGGCGTCCATTCGTACTTTTGTATGTCGGATAATAGGAATGTGATCCACCCGCAGAAGTTCTTTGTCCTCCGTGGAGAATACCCAGTTTCGGTTTCCTCTGCGGTGCCAGTAGTTTGTGGATACCCACCATTTCCCCTTGTGGGGGTGACGGCGTTTGGCCCACCTCCACAGCAGTTCATAGAGAACATAGTCGATGTGCGTAAACGCCTCACTGGCACAGACCGATCGATGATAGTTCGTCCAGCCCCGGATTTGTTGGTTCAGCTTTTCAATCAGAAGGTTCTGTTTCCAAGCCTTACCGCGTCCAAGGATGGTTTCAGACAAGCTGGCCGTGAATGCTTTCAAAGACTTTTTTGACGGCTTCACAATGAGCTTTCCGTTAAATTTCCGGAAAGTCCAGCCCAGCATATCAAATCCGTCATCAATGTGGGTGATGAGCGTTTTCTCCTCAGACAGTTCCAGACCTCTGGTTTTCAGGAAATCACGAATCAGTTCTTTGGCCTCTTCGGCAATTTCCTTTGTGGCCGCCGTTACGATAAAATCATCGGCATACCGCACCAGATTTACCTTGTGGGCGTTGCGGAACCGATTGTCCACTTTGCCCAGCCGGTTGGTATGGAACCGGTCGGAGAGCAGCTTTTGCATCCCATCCAGCGCCATATTCGCCAGAATCGGAGAGATAATGCCGCCTTGGGGCGTACCCGCCTCTGTGGGAAACAGCTCACCCTGAAATACAAAGCCGGCTTTCAGGAATTGCTTCAAAATTGACTTGTCCATGGGGATGTTGTCAATCAGCCACTGATGGCTGATATGGTCGAAGCAACCCTTGATGTCACCTTCCAGTACCCACTGTGGACTGACGTTTCTGCGGCTCATGTCCGCAAAAATATATTCACAGGCATCCTGACAGCACCGTCCCTTTCTGAATCCGAAAGAGCGGGGATCTGCCGCCGTTTCTGCCACGGGGTCCAGTGCCAGCGCATAGAGCGCCTGCATGGCCCGGTCATACATCGTGGGAATCCCAAGAGGGCGTTTCGCCTTTTTGTTCTTCTTGTCGATGTATACCCGGCGGAGGGGACTGGCTTTGTAGTTCTTATCCGTCAGGGACAACACCGCCCACATCTTTTGCGCAGGTGTGCTCCACCGTTGTTTGTCGATACCGGGTGTGTTTTTCCCTTTGTTGGTGGTTACTTTTTGGACCGCCAGCAGTTTTGCGTAGTACGAATGCGTAAGCAGATATTGCAGTCGTTTTACTGTGTTCCATTTCTTTTCTTTGGTCGCCTTAGCAATCCGGGCTTGCAGCCTATTAACCTCGGCCTCGGCTTTTTTCCAATCTACATGATTCCACTGGAATGCCAGCTTTGCCGCGTTCGGCAATCTCTCAGAGCGTTTCCGCTTCGTCGTTGAACAATTACCGTTCATAGGTTTACCTCCTTTTCTTGCTATGAAATACCGTGGGATAAGTCAGCACCCTTTCAGGTCAGGGCAGAGCCCCTATGCTCCACCATTACAGCAGAGCCGTTCGCTTTTTATCCCGTTCCTCTACCCTCTGTGTCATTTCTTCCCCTTACGGGGTCGATACCTCTCATTGAATTAGAGGAACACATAGGGTTTACCACGTTCCGCGTATTGAATAATTGTGCGTGCTTTAGGAGCCATCTTTGAGCCGGGAGGAATGATGTCCATTTGCCGGGGGATTGCGAAAGTTCCCACGGCCACCTCCGCACCTTTTGGTGTAGGCGTGTCAGCCTGATTTCGCCTATTCCCTGTAACGACCCTTGCGATGATTCACGTTACGTTCTCCATGGCACACTTATCCTGGCAGTACGGCTACGTTAGGCTCGCAGCTTTCCCACGTTGTCCCACAGGCTTCCCACCCCGCCGTTACCAGCGACGCAGGCTGTGGTAGGATTACCCCAAATGGATAGGGCAGCTTGTTCAGCAATTCAATTACGCGACTTCGTGTCGCACCTCGGCCTCCGGGTCGCAGATGATGACATCATCCGAAGTCAGCAGGAAGCAGTTGGCGATCTCGCGCTTGGCGCTGAAGGATTTGCCGCTGCCCGGCGTACCCAGAATCAGGCCGTTGGGGTTTTTCAGCAGTTTGCGGTCCACCATGATGAGGTTGTTGGACAGGGCGTTGATGCCGTAGTACAGCGCCTCCTTGCCGTTCTGAAAAAGCTCCTGGGTCGTGAACGGCACGAAGATGGCGGTGGAGCTGGTAGTCAGCCCCCGCTGAATTTCCACCTGGTTCAGCCCCAGCGGCAGAGAGGACATCAAGCCTTCCTCCTGCTGGAAGTCCAGCCGGGTCAGCTGGCAGTTGTACTTTTGCGCGATGGAGCTGGCCTGGAAGATGTTGTTGCCCAGCTGGCGGGGATTGTCCGCCGTGTTCAGCACCAGGAACGTCACCAGGAACATCCGCTCGTTGCGGCTTTGCAGGTCCTGCAACAGCTTCTTGGCCTCGGCCCCGTAGGTGGCAAGGTCGGAGGGGATGATGTCCATGTCATACCCGGCGCGGACGGCCTTTTTCTGTTCCTCGATCTTGCTGCGGTCCAGGTCGGTGATCTTGCGCTTCACCGTCTTGATGGCCTTCACCTGATCCACCGACTGGATGTGCAGATTCACAATGAGGGAACTTTCCATATCGAGAAAATCCGCCAGCATACGGTCATTCAGTTCCGGGGCCAGAATCTGCACGAAGCTGACGGCCCCGTACTTCTTTCCCATGCGGAACTGCTTGCCGGTGCGGAACTCAAAGCCGGACGGCGCAATAAAGTCTTTGGTGGAAAGACCGCTGGGAGCCAGCCAGTCCCACTCGAACTGGAAGGGCGCCTGCTCGTCCATGTGGAAGATGGCGTGGAGCTGGGCCAGCCGAGCTTTGCCGTCCAGGACCTCGGCGGCCACGCCCAGCCGCTTGAAGTTGTTCAGCACATCGGTCTCGATACGCTCCAGACGGGGCTTGGCGGAGCGGATGCTGTCGGCCTCGATGGAAAAGGTCAGGTACTTGGTCTTGATGAGGCCGTTGTTGCCCCGCGCCAGCTGGTTTTGCAGCATCTGCGTGTACTCCACCCGGATGGGGTCAAAGTCATCTCCCTGAGCCGGGATGGTGATGCTGTTGGCGAAGGTCTCCTGGGACGCTGCCAGGTTCAAAAAGGACAGCTGGAAACGGATGGAGCTGTCAAAATAGTTGAGGAAATCGCACCAGCCTTCAAAGATGGCGGTCTTGTCCTCGTTCTGGCTGAGCTGGTAGTTGATGTCCTGGAACTGGATGGTCTTGGTGTAGCGGCCATCCGCCACCTTGCAGATGCCGTCCGGCCACATCCGCTCATAGGGGATGCTGTCCTGGGCGGACTGTTCCTTTTTGCCCGTGCGGTTGGCGCGGGCAATCGCTGCCTCGATCTGTTTGCGTTCGGCGCGGGTCAGCTTACGCCGGGGTTTGGTCTGCGGCTCTGCCGGTTCAGCCTGCCGCTTTGTCTTTGCCGCGAACAATGTCATACACCTCCTTGTCGAGATTTGCCTGCCGCTCCAACACGGCATAGAAGTTGTTGGTGCGGTAGGGGCGCTGCTTGGGCCGGATGACGGCCACCTTGAGGATGTTGCCGATGATCTTTTCCAGGGGCTGGCCGTGTTTTTCATACATCGCCAGCATGAAGAAAGGCAGCATGACGAGCATCATGCACATGGCCGCTACGCTGTTGCCAGCAGGCCCCCGGAGCAAAAAGAAAAGCGGCACGCCGATGAGCGCCCCGCAGCCGAAGCAGACAAGCTGCCTTTTGGTTAAATTGAATGCGACCTTGGTTTTCACCCTGGTCAGGTCTTTGGGTACGGGTACATAAGCCATTTTGCGTTTCCTCCTTCCTGGCTCAGTGCGCCTGAAACACTGCTTTCGCGAGACTGCCGGTTTTGAACAGTGTGAAGCACAGCAGCACGGTATAGCCCACGCAGCTCCAAATCGCCATGATGATGTCCTCCTCGGTGGCGATGTTCTGCACCAGTACGGCGTAGATCGCCACACAGACGATAATCAAAAACGCCTGGAAGCCCAGGGCCAGCAGGCTGCGCAGGTAGTTCTGGCCCATGCCGCCCCATTCCTTGCCCATCATGGTGGCCATCGGGATGGGGGCCACCGACGTGACTAGGTAAATTTCGATCATACGGCCATAAATCACGATAAAAATGCAGATATACAGCGCCCACATGGTGATGCCGATAAAGAGCGACTGGAACCACAGGCCGAACAGCGGCCCCAGGTCCATATCCATCAGCCGGGACTCCATATCGGTCATGACGGCGGAGATGTCGATGGAAGCGTCCGAGCCGATGATGCCGGACGCCTGAGCCACCACGCTTTGGGCCATGTCGAACACGGCCATGACGAGGTTCCAGGTGTTGGTGACGAGCAAAATCGCGGCGGCGGATTTGAACACCCATTTGAAGATCATCCAGGTGTCCACGTCATGCAGGTTGTTGCGGTCGGTAATCATCTGGATCAGCTCCAGCGTCATCACGATGGCCAGGATCACGCCTGCAATCGGCACCATGATGGAGTTGGAGAGGTTCTGGATCATGCTGAAAATGTCGCCGTTCCAGCCCTGCGGGGTCTGGCCCACCTGTACGGATATATCCGCGACCTGCTGGTTCACGCTGTCGAACATCCCCGTTAAGTTTCCCATGATGCCGCCCACCAGCATTTCTTTCAGCCAGTTGGTCAGGGCATCCAATAAGAAATCCATACGGTGTCAAACCTCCTTTCTGCCCCTCCCGTGCACAGCGGGAGGGGGCGAGGATTTCAGCGGGGAACGATCAGACGGTGAACAGGCCGGACAGCAGGGGCACCAGCACCATGCCGACGATAGCGACACCCGCGCCGGCCATGAGCTGTTTCATGCCCTGGCTTTTGGCACCGGGGTTGTCGTTGCCGTAACCTTCCAGCAGGTTGATGACGCCCCACACGCCGAGACCGGCACCGAGGGCGATAACGAGGGTCTGGAGAACGGTGATTGCCTGATTAAAAAATTCCATAAATAAAGTTGGCCGGAATCAGTTTGAAAAGTTTGATTTAGTCATGGTTCATAGGCATACAAAAGCCGGACAATCCGCCGCCCGGTTTCCGGGCTGGCTGACTCCGGCCTTCCTCCTTTTTTCATTATTTTAATAGAGATCGTCCGCTTTGTACGCCGATGGCCCCTTCGGGGCGGTTGTGGCGGGTAGATAGGACCCCTCCTTTCACAGCGGAACATCATTCGCCAGCTGCGGCGTCGATCTCATACACGTCGCAGACCTGGTTGGGTTTGAGCTTCAGCCGGACCTTGAGGTATCCTTCGATGTCAAAGGCGTTCTTCGGGTCGGCGTCAACGGTGTACTTGTAGTTGGGGTGCTGGGTGATGTCGTACTTGTCCGACAAAAACGGCCGCACCCCGCGCAGCTGCAAGATGCACTTGCCGCCGTCCATGACGGCCAGCTCATCCTGGCTCATCAGCGCCTTCCCCAATTTTTGATAGTTGAGCGAGTGGGAAGTCTCCCGCCCACGGCTCTCGCCGGTGTTGTAGGTGTCGATGGTCTCCTTGCCCAGCACGGCCTCCAGCTCCTTGAGCGTGGTCGGCTCCTTGCCGCCCAGGAAAATGGAGGAATCCATGTTGCCGATGATGGTGTCGGCGTTGTCCTTGTAGATGGCCTTGAGCTGGCTCTGTGCCTGCAAGACCAGGCAGGCGGAAATCTCTCGGCTTCGGATGGTGGCGACCAGCTTTTCCAGCTTGGGGATCTGGCCGATGTTGGCGCACTCGTCGATGAGGCACCGCACATGGACCGGCAGCCGCCCGCCGTACACATCGTCGGCCTTTTCACAGAGCAGGTTGAAAAGCTGGGTGTAGCACATGGAGATTAAAAAATTAAAGGAATCGTCCGTGTCACTCATAATCAAAAACAGCGCCGTCCGGCGGTCGCCCAGGGTGTCCAGCTCCAGCTCGTCGTAGGACGTGACCTCCCGCAACTCCGCAATGTCGAACACCGCCAGCCGTGCGCCGCAGCTCACCAATATGCTCTTAGCGGTTTTGCCAGCGGCTAATTTATATTTGGCATATTGCCGCACCGCGAAGTGGTTGGGGTCCCGCTCTTTCAGCTCATCGAACATCAGGTCCACGGCGTTTTTGAACTCCTCATCGTCCTCCCGGACCTCCATGCTGTTGATCATCTCAATGAGGGTGGAGAAGTTCTGTTCCTCCACCGGGGCTTCGTAGTGGATGTAACCGATCAGCGCGCAGTACAGCAGCGTTTCCGCCTTGACCCAGAAATCGTCCCCGGCCTTGCCCTCGCCCTTGGTGTTGGCAATCAGCGTTGTCACCAGCTTCAAGATGTCCTTTTCGCTATGGATATAGCTGAAGGGGTTATAGTGCATCGACTTCTTGAAGTTGATGGTGTTCAGCACCTTGATCTGGTATGGCTCATACACGATTTTGCCGTGTTTGTCCTTCACCGGCTTGCCGTCCTTGCCCAGCTTGGGCGCACCCCGCTGGAGCATTTTGCCGCACTCCACCAGGATGGTGCCCTTGGGATCGGTGACCACATAGGAGCTGTGCATCTGCATCAAATTCGGCTTCAGCCAGAAGCGGGTCTTGCCGGAACCGCTGCCGCCGATGACCAGCACGTTTTTATTGCGGGCATACTTGGGGTTCTTGGGACGGCTGGACATGGTAAGGCGCTCGGTTTGGGTCAGGATGACGTTGTTCTGGAACACCGGGTCGATGTAGGGGGCAATATCCTCATGGGTGCCCCAACGGGCCGAACCATACTCCACGTTGTGGCGGTACTTCTTGGCGTTCTTGCCTTTCAGATACACCGCCAGCCGCAAGCCAGCGCCGCAGCAAAGCCCCACCAGCAAATCCAGTGGGTGCAGGCTGGGCCACCAGCTCCCCAGCGCCACCGGCAGGGTGGAGAAGAACGAGAGCATCTTGGCAGAAGCGTCCGCCCCGGTCGCCAGCCGCCAGGCTTCCCCCAGGTTGGTGGCAAACAGGCCCAGCAGGAAATAGGGCAGGTTCAGCAGCACCAGCTTTTTCACATTCAGCTGCTTCATCGCTCCGGCTCCTTCCGGCGGCTGCGGTCCACCACGGTATTTTTGAGCAGCTCCTTGAACTGGGCCAGCTTCGCCAGCACGGAGGGGCGCTCGGTTTTCTCCGCCTTTTTGACTTTTTTGCCGGTGTACTCGGTAAAAGCAGCGGTCAGGGCGTCGGCGTCGCGGGCCTTGAAGAAGATCAGGTACTTGGGCGGCGAGGCGCTGCGGTCCTTTTTCACCGCATAGTCCACACCATATTTCCGGGCGATGCGCTCAAAGTCCTTGATGGACGGGTCGTTGATCTCGATGTTGGAGACGCCCTGGTTCTGACCGATGAGCTGCTTCACCGTCTGTTTACCCTTGGGGGTGACGGGGGAATCCCGGCTGCGCTGCTTTTCCAGCTTTTTCTCCCTGCGGTGGGCCATGTACTTGGATATGGCGGCCTTGAACAGCCGCCCGGTGAACTTTGTCCCGCTGACGATCAGCGTCAAAGTCCTGTTTTCCACTTCCTCCTGCATTTTTCTCGCCTCCTTTCGCGGTCATGCAGTGGGTGGTCTTGAATACTAAGGCGGGACCACCAGCCGCCGTAACAGGTGGCGGCCCGTCATACCGTCACCAAAATCAGGGGCCGAAGCTCCGCAAAGTGCAGCTTGCCCTTGGGCGTCACCAGCGTGTAGGAGCCGGTGTGGCCATTGCGGCAAAAATCCTTCACGCAGAACAGCCCCTCGTTGGCGCTCTTGGCATAGGGCAGCACACAGCCGGAGGGGGTGCGGTAGACGTACCGGCGTTCCAACAGAAAACGGACGAACCGCCGTTCCGGCACCTCCAGCTCCTTGGCGGTGGTGCGCAGGTTGGTGCTGTGGTGCAGGTCGATGAACAGGTCGTAGTAGACGGCTTTGCCTTGCAGCCGGGCGTTGTCCGCTTGCAGCGCCGCGTTCTTCTCGCGCTCGGCCAGCAGGTCGGTGCAGAGCTTCAGCAGGGCTTCCGGCGAGGTGGCGACCTCCCACAGCTTCTCCCTGGTGAGGTAAGCCCCGTGCTGGCGGATGCTGGGCAGGACTTCATCGAACACCCAGCGTTCAAACCGCTCCGCCGAGGGCAGCTTGCTGTGGACGATAAGGCGGTAAACGTCGCCTTCGGGGATAAACAAGAGCTTTTGTACCCCGCCATTCGTAGGGGCTTCCATTTTGGAAACCCCTTTGCAGTGGGTGTTTACTGCTTTGCTGGGAATCGAATACCCCAAAGCCCTGGCTACATCTGTTCCGCAGAACAGCACCTTGCCGTCCTTCTCAAAAGTGCGGATGCTGCCAAACTCCGGGTTTTTGAAAATTTCCATCTGGTTCATATCGTGCCTCCTGTTGGGCGGTGCAGCAGAAAAGCGGCCGTTACCAGCCGCCTGCGTGCATATCGTGGTTGACCTGGGCCGTGTAGTGGTTGTTCATGGTGGTGGGCGCGTTGAACAGCACGGTCAGCAGGTACTGCTTCATGTTGCGGATCTCGGTGGTGTTGTTGTGCAGGCACTCCATGACGAACTCGATGTGGGAGCTGTCCAGCTTCAAGAACCGGGACCGCACCACCTCATGGGGAAAGTCCGCCCCGGCAATGCGGGTGGTCTTGCGTCTGGCGCAGACCGTCTCCACGATCAGCTCCACGATCTCGTCCAAATCCTCCCGATAGGTGGCAAACTCCCGGCACAGGTGGCCGTACTCGATGTTCTCCAACACCAAATCCCGATACTCCTGCATTTCCTCCACCGACATCGCATCCCGTCCTTTCCGTTCCGGCGGCCTGGCCGCCGCTTTTTCCCGGAAGGGAATGGAATCGGTTCTTGGTACATCCGTTGTTTGTTTTTGGGTCTTAGATTTCTCTATATTTAATTCAGCGGGCTTTTCCGTATCCGGGTCAGCCAGATACGGGTTTTCCGTATCTGGTGAAGCCGTATCCGGCTGGGGCGTATCCGGCGCTTTGGGCTGGGGCTGCTCGTAGATGACATACTCGGTGTCGCTGATGCGGCCCTGGCGGTCCCGCAGCTGGTGCCGGACGATGTACCCGGCGCTTTCCAACTCCCGCAGCGCCCCGCCGATGGCGTCCACGCCCTCCTTGCAAATTTTGGCGAGGCCGCGTGTGGTGTAGTTCCAGTCCTCCGGCAAGGACAGCATCATGGAAAGCAGTCCCTTGGATTTCAGCGACAGCGCCTTGTCGCGGAGGTGGTGGTTGGACATCACGGTATAATCACGGGTCCGTTCAATGCGAAAAACGGCCATTTCATCACTCCTCTCGGCATTCATGGCATGAAAAAAGCCGCTGTCAGTTATGACGCGGCTCAAACTTCATAGAAAACTCCGGGCATCCCGTCAAAGGGATGGTCGTTGATGTCCTCAAAGGCATCGGTAATCTCCTCTGGCGGATAGTCCTTCCAGTCCCGGCCCTTGACGATATGGTGGACCGTGCGGTAGCAGGTAGAAAACCGCTCGTATGCCGAACGGTATTTTGTAGTCACGCCGGACACCTCCACAAACCGTCCATCCTCCAGGAGCCATAGTTCCCGGATGCAGGCGGCATCCACCTGCGTGGAATGACTTTGGACCGTTTTTTGATAAATACAGCATCCCCGCTGGGGAAACAATTCCGGCCCGTAATAGTCCAGGGCACGCTCATGGCTGCCGGAAGTCTGGTAGGCAAGGACGATTTCCCCACGATAGCGGACGCCCTGCGCCACAAGCTCCAGGTCCAGCCTGGAGAGCGCCCGTTTCCGTTCCTTTTTATCAGGGAACAGGTGCAGATATGCTGTGCGAATGGCATCACAGATTTCTTTTTCTCTGAACATCTCATTTCCTCCGCTTTTTCTTTACATACAGGACGTGCCCCTCAACCACATGGGCGCACTTTTTGATTTTGATCTCCCGACGCTGCTGGCTGAGTAAGGCGGCCTGATACCCGTCCTCGGTGAGAAACAGGCGTATCTCATCGCCGGGGCTGCCGTAGGAGCCGGGGCGCAGGACGGAAAACTCGATCATCCAGCGGGTGTTGTCCCGAAAACGTTCCACAGCCAAAATGTTATGTCCTTTCAGCTCTCTGGCTGAAATATCCCTCATAGGCGGCTCCTTTCTCAGCGTTCGTGCTGTTGCTGGCGCTTGCGCTGCCACTGTTCCAGCAGCTTGATGATGGTCTCCTGCATCCGCTGGGGCGTATAGCTCCGGGGAAAATATTTGCGCAGGGTGTCGCTGGTGAAGGTGATCTTGTCCAGGTCGCTTTTCTTTTCTTCCCCCATGATGACCCGCATCATGTCGAGGGTCAGGTGCCCCTCCTGGCTGTACTTTTTCAGCCGCTGGGCCTGGGAAAGCGACGGCGTGGCCTGTTCGCTGTCCATCGCGTCCAGCAAATCCACCTGTTCCTCTTTTTTGAGGAAGGACAGCTCGTAGGCCGGGTTGAAGGCGATTTTCTTCTCGTCCACCATGTCCAGCAGTTCAGGGATCAGCTCGGTGAGGCGGATGTATCGTGAAATCTGGTTGCGGCTCTGCCCAACCTGCTCTGCCAAAATTTCTCTGGATTCCTTGCCATCGAAATTCCGCCCAAGTTGGGCGGAATTTTTAGAAGGACGTCCGGCCTGCCTTTTCATGGCCTCCAGCTTCATCTTATAAGCAAAAGCCCGCTCACTGGGGAGCAGGCTTTCTCGCTGCAAATTGCTGTCAACCATGATAATGGTGGCCTGGTCGTCGTCCAGGTCGCGGACAATGACCGGCATGGTATCCTTGCCAGCCAGCTCACTGGCCCGGTGACGCCGGTGCCCGGCAACCAGTTCATAGCCGCCGTTTGGGTCCGGGCGGGCAATGGCCGGAACCAATACGCCATACTGCCGGATGCTGTCGGCGGTCTCTATCATAGCTTCGTCATCCTTGACCTTGAAGGGGTGGTCCTTGAACGGGTGCAGCTCCGACAGGGGAATTTCCAGAACCTTCTCCCGCTGGGCGTCGGCGCGGCTTTCCTCGGTGGAAAACAGGTCATCGACCGAGGCCAGCTCTACTTTTTTCGCGCTGCTTTTCAAGTTTTATCACCTCCCGCGTCAGATTTTTATAGGCTTCCGCCACCTTGCCGCCGGGGTCGTGGGCAAAGATGCTCTTGCCCTCGGCGCTGATTTCCTTTGCTCGGACCGAATGGGGAATCTCGGTGCCGAACACCTTAATTTTGCTGCCGTAGGTCTCCCGCAGCAGGGCGGCGATCTCCTTGGCAAAGTTGGTGCGGCTGTCCACCATCGTCAGCAGGATGCCATCGATCTGGAGCTTGGGGTTCAGCTGCCGCTTGACCTTGTTGATGGTGGACAGCAGCTGCTCCAGGCCCTTGGCGGGCAGGTACTCCGCCTGAACGGGGACTATGATCCTGTTGGCTGCGGCCAGCGCGTTGACTGTGAGCATCCCCAGGGAGGGCTGGCAGTCGATGAGGATATGGGAATACTGTCCCTTCACGGTGTCCAGATACTGCCGCAGGACGGTCTCGCGGCTCATGGCGTTTACCAGCGACACCTCCATGCCGGACAGCTGGATGTCGGCGGGCATCAGATCCACGCCCTCCGGGTGGTGCAGGATGCCCTCGCCGGGGCGCAGCGGCTCGTCCATCAGGATGCGGCCCATCGCGTCCGAGAGTGTAAAGGGCAGTTTGTCCGGCTGGGGGTTGCCCAGGCTGATGGTCAGGCTGGCCTGGGGGTCTGCGTCCACCAGCAGCACCTTTTTTCCGGCCTGCGCCAGCCCGATCCCTAAGTTGGCACAAGTGGTCGTCTTGCCGACGCCGCCCTTCTGGTTGGCGACGGCGATGATTTGTGGGTTCATCGTATTTCACCTCGTTTCTGTTTGTCGTGTTTGGTTCTGGAAATAGAAAAAGCCGCCACTACTTTCTTGAAAAAAGAGTGACGGCTTTTTCTGATCCCGGAACATTAGTCCCCGGAAATGCAAAAAGCGCCCAGCAGGAACACTGAGCGCTTTCGCAATAAAATCATATTCATTTGTTCAGATTTGGTCAAACTCTGCCAAACCGATTTTGCATAAAAAATCGGAGGGGCAAAAATGCAAAAATGACCTCATGGGAGGGTGCAGGGGCAAAAAAGTTGTCCTATAATTTAACCCATTGGCCCTCATTTTAGGGGTGGTTGTCCTTTATTTAACCCATAAAAATCGGTTCAAAACAGGTCAGACCATGCCAAAACAGGCCAAACAATCTGAAAAGGAAAAACCCCGAAAACCGCATGGTTTCGGGGTTTTTGAGCTGTTTTGAACTGAAATCAGCGCTTGCTGAACTGCGGAGCGCGGCGGGCAGCCTTGAGGCCGTACTTCTTCCTCTCCTTCATTCTGGGGTCACGGGTCAGGAAACCTGCCTTCTTGAGGGTTGCGCGATATTCTGCGGAATCAACGTCGAGAAGAGCACGGGAAATGCCGTGACGGATTGCGCCTGCCTGTCCGGTGTAGCCGCCGCCGTAAACATTGACGATAACATCGAACTTGCCGAGAGTGTCGGTAAGCACGAGGGGCGCGCGAACGATCATCTTGAGGGTTTCATAGCCGAAATATTCTTCGAGATCCCTCTTGTTGATTTTGATAACGCCGGTGCCGGGAACGAGACGAACGCGGGCAACGGAGCTTTTGCGCCTGCCGGTTCCGAGATACTGAGTGGTTGCTGCCATGGTAATAATCTCCTTCCCTAAAAATTATTTGAGCACGAGAACTTCGGGCTTCTGTGCTTCGTGCTTATGCTCGGCGCCGCGGTAAATGCGAACCTTGGTGAGCATCTGGCGGCCGAGGGGACCCTTGGGCATCATGCGGCGGATAGCTTCATAGACTGCGAATTCGGGCTTCTTGTTGAGGAGCTCACGGTACTTGGTCATTTTGAGTCCGCCGGGATAACCGGTGTGATGATAATAAATTTTTTCGTCAAGCTTTCTGCCTGTCATGATGACTTTATCTGCGTTGATGATGATAACGTGATCGCCGCAGTCAACATGCGGGGTAAAGATGGGCTTGTGTTTTCCGCGGAGTATTGCGGCAACCTGAGATGCGAGACGACCGAGCACCATGCCTTCTGCATCTACAACGTACCACTTACGCTCCATGGTTTCTGCTTTTGCCATATAGCTTTTCATGCCATGTCCTCCAAAGGTATGTTGAATTTCTTAATTAAATAATTTTGCTAAGATTTCCGACAACGGACGGGGCTGGTGACCGCAATCCTCCACCATAAGCAAAGCACAAGGCATATTCTACTTCCGGCGGAGGCATTTGTCAAGTGTTGTTTTCAAAAAAATACCAGATTTTTCAGATATATTTTTATTGTCCGCAGTGGGAATGCGGCTTTTGCAAATCGGGCATTAATCGTCATTTCCGTCCGCCTTCTCAAATTCGGCCGCAACATCGGCCAGCAGCTTGCGAATCGGAAGATTTTGAGGACATGAGCCCTCGCATTTTCCGCATTTTATGCAGTCGGAGGCCCGCCTTCCGGGTGCGGTATGAACATTTGAGTAGTAGTAATTTGCATTCCAATCGCGATGCAGCTGTTTCGCATTCATCAGCGCAAACAAGTCGGGAATCGCAATATGCTTCGGACAGCCGTCCGTGCAGTAGCGGCAGGCGGTGCACGGAATCAGCTCCATCCCCTTGTAAACACCGCGAACCTTTTCAACGGCTTCGGTTTCGGTCTTGTCAAGGGGTTTGAAATCACTCATATAGCTTATGTTATCTCTGAGCTGCTCAATGCTGCTCATGCCCGAAAGCACAACAAGCATCCCCGGGAAGCCTGCAGCGAAGCGAATTGCGTAGCTCGCGGGACTCCCTCCGTTGAGAGAAGCGAAGATCCTCTGCGCCTCGTCGGGAAGCTTAACAAGGCTTCCGCCCTTTACCGGCTCCATCACAAGCACAGGCTTGTTGTGTTTTCTGCACACTTCATAGCATTTGCGGCTCTGCACGCCGATATCGTCATAATCCAAATAATTGAATTGAATTTGAACAACCTCAATTTGCGGATACTCCGAAAGAATCGCATCCAGCACCTCTGCCCGGTCATGAAAGGATATGCCGAAATGCCGAATCTTTCCCTGTCTTTTCAGTTCAATTGCGGTTTCGTACGCGTTTCTCTCTTTAAAATATCTGAAGCGCGCCTCGTTTTGTGCATGCATAAGGTAGAAATCGAAATAATCAACTCCGCAAAGCTCAAGTTGACTTTCGAAAAAAGGCCGAATATCGTCGTTTGTTTTGAAATATTCATCGGTAAGCTTGTTTGTCAGGATAAAACTTTCCCGCGGATAGCGCGACGTGAGGCAGGTTTTTGCTGCTTTTTCGCTTTTCCCGCTCAGATAACCGTGCGCAGTGTCAAAATAGTTAAACCCTGCCTTGATAAATTCGTCCACCATAAGGCAAGTCTGCTCAATGTCAACCTCTCCGTCCTTCATTGGAAGCCTCATAAGACCGAATCCGAGTTTTTTGTTTATGCGTTCCATCTTGTTCATCCTTTCCTGATTAATTGCTTATCGTTATTGTTTTGCAGCGATTCATTATGCTGCGCGGAAGTTCCGATTCTATTTTAGCATTGTTGATCGCTTTTCGGGCAGATGTTTTGATATATATTTTTGAGTTCAGACTCCCATGTTTCAGTCTCAAACTTTTGCAGTGTTTGCGATATTTGCCCGCTTATGCCCCGATTCAGCTTTTTATCGTCCTGTTCTCTTCACAATGTGCAAGTCTGCATATTGAAAAACCCGATTGCATATGGTAGAATAAAGTTGAGGTTGTGTTTTCAAAATGGTTGCAGCAGCCGAAAGTACGAAGCAGCACAGCCGCGCAAACAAGGCATGACCTTTGTTTAATGATTATTAACGGATAAGTGAATACTTAGTTTATGGAACTGTCTCAAAGATTTGTACGCAAGCACCTCGAAAGGATTCATCCTTTCACAAAGGCCTGTTCGCTTGAAGCCACACGGCGCGGACAGGATCTTCTCGGCAACGTGCTTGCAAAAACAATGCGCACAAATGTTAATATTGTACCCGTTGATCATCCGAAACTCAGCGGGAATGTTGAACCATGCGCCTGTTTTGCGATTCCGCACGATGAATTAAAGCGCGGAGTTATCCTCTATCTGCACGGCGGCGGATATACATGCGGTGACCTTGAATATGCAAAGGGCTTCGGGTCCGTGTTGGCTTCCGAATGCGGTATTCGGGTGCTTTGTCTCGCTTACCGTCTTGCGCCCGAAAATCCGTTTCCTGCTGCATTGGACGATGCGGTGGAAGCGTATCGCTATCTGCTTTCACTCGGCTACCTCAGCAGCCAGATCGTGCTTGCAGGCGAGAGCGCCGGCGGCGGACTTTGCTTTTCGCTTTGTTTAAAGCTTCGCCAGTTGGATTTGCCGCTGCCTTGCAGCATCATTGCAATTTCGCCGTGGACAGACCTTACCCAAAGCGGCGAGTCGTTTATATTTAATCACGATGTTGATCCGAGTCTTTGCAAAGAGACCTTGGACTTCTATTCAAAGTGCTACTCGCGAAATCCGACAGACCCGCTTGTTTCGCCGCTTTTCGGAGATGTTTCCGGGCTTCCTCCGTCCTTAATCTTTGCGGGCAAGGATGAAGTCCTTCTGGATGACTCGCGCCGTATGCACAACAAACTTGTTTCATCCGGCTGCACAAGCGAACTGGTAGAAGCCGAAGGCATGTGGCACGCCTATGTTCTTTACTGTATCAAGGAACGTGCATGTGACCTTGACCGCATCAATGCCTTTTTAAACCGTTTCCTTTCCCACGAACGCAAGCTTCGCTGGATGCGGCTGGATAACGCCGCAAAAATCTATCCCGCCGCAAAACGCAGAAAATGGAATAACTTTTTCCGTCTTTCCGCAACACTCTGCGACGAGGTGGACAAAACAGTCCTTAGGAACGCAATGGATGTCACCATGCGGCGATTCCCGTCCATTGCCGTTCGTCTTTGCAGAGGCGCATTCTGGTATTATCTTGAGGAACTGTCCTCCGCACCCGAAATCACGGACGAAAAAAGCTGGCCGCTTGCACACACGCCGTTTGAAAGCATCAATGAATGCGCACTGCGTGTCATTGTCTACAAAAACCGTATTGCTGTTGAATTCTATCATGCATTGACGGACGGCACAGGCGGTATGGTGTTTTTAAAATCACTGCTTGCCGAATACATCGAACAGAAATACGGGGTTGAAATTCCCAATGAATGCGGCGTGCTGGACAGGCTCACTCAGCCGCAGGAAGAGGAGCTTGAGGACAGCTTTTCGAAGAATGCCGGTTCCGTAAGCGTCAGCAGAAATGCGAGCACCGCATTCAAGATTCATTATACGCCGGAAAGGGATGATTTCAGGCACCTTACAACGTTCATCTTGGATTCAAACGCAGCTCTTGCCGCGGCAAAAAGCTGCGGGGTGAGCCTTACGGTGTACCTGACAAGCGCAATGCTGCTTGCATTGCAGCGGATTCAGGATGAGCAAACGCCCGATAAGCGCCGGCAAAAGCCGATTCGCGTCGTTGTTCCGGTGAACCTTCGCCGTTTATTCCCAAGCCGCACGCTTCGGAACTTTGTGCATGTCATTATGCCGGAGATCGATCCGCGAATGGGCGACTATGAGTTTTCCGAGATTCTGACATCGGTGAAACATCAACTCGGGCTTCTTGTCACAAAAAAGAACCTTTGTGCAATGTTCACTCCGAACGTCAATGCAGAGCGTTCGCCCCTGCTCCGCGTGATGCCGCTTTTCCTTAAAAACATTGCAATGAAGCTTGTTTACGACACCGTCGGCGAACGCACAAACTGTCTTAATCTCTCTAATCTCGGGGATATTAAAGTGCCGGATGCAATGCGCCGATATGTAACCCGATTTGATTTCATCCTCGGCGTTCAGGCAACCAAGCCCAACAATTGCGGAGTTTTGTCTTATAACGGCAAATTATATATGAATTTCATTCGCAACACTGTTGAACCCGTGCTTGAATTTCAATTCTATCAGGTTTTGCGCGAACTTGGGCTTCACGTCAAAGTTGAAAGCAACGGTGCGGGCAATATATCGGATTCGAACTGAAAACGGCAATGCAGCCCGATAGTTTGAAATCATTAATTTACGGATTCAGAAAGGAGACACAATATGTACTGTATAAAATGCGGAGTTGAGCTTGCGGACAGCGAAAAAGTCTGCCCGCTTTGCGGAACGAGGGTTTATCACCCCGATATAGAAATTAAAACCACCGAACCTCCATTTCCCGAATACAAGCTCCGTGAACCCCGCATGAATCTCAGGGGTATTATGTTCATCGTTACCATGATTTTTGCCGCGTTGATCGTTCAGCTTGTTATCTGCAACATCAGCATCAGCAATGCCTCGGAATGGTCCGGCTACGCAATCGGTGCTGTGCTGCTGCTTTATGAGCTCGTTGCGCTCCCGCTTTGGTTCAAACGGCCCAACCCCGTTATTTTTGTTCCCTGCGGTTTTGCTGCCGTGCTTGCTTATCTGCTTTATATCGACCTTGCTGTTCACGGAGGGTGGTTCCTCAAGTTTGCATTCCCCGTTGTCGGTGCATACGGATTGCTCGTTACGGCGGTTGTAACACTGCTGAAATACGTTCGCCGCGGACATCTTTACATCTTCGGCGGCGCACTTATCGCACACGGAATTTACATGACATTTTTGGAAATGATGATAAATATTGCCTTTTCCGAAAAAACAGTGCTTCAGCTCAACTGGTCATACTTCCCCTTGTTCGGATGCTTTATTCTCGGAATGGGATTAATCATCGTTGCGATAAACAAACCCATACAGGAATCGCTTAAAAAGAAATTCTTTGTTTAATTTCCGATTAAGATTGGATTTCAATAAATATTTGCAATTTGAAAATGCTTATGCCCGATGTGCATGGGCATTTTTTTTGCGCATAGCAATGCCGCCTTTTTGGGCATACTAACGGACGGCGGGCAGCGGCTTGTTTCAAGCCGTTCAACCGCAAAAAAACACACGGAGGACATTATTATGCAGAATCGACAGAACGGCAGTACCGGCAGCAATTCCGGCAGCAGTTTCGATTCCTTCTTCAACTCAAACCCGTCTCATTCAATGGGTTCGGCGAGTTCCGGGAATCAGTCCGCCTCTTCGGCAAATTGGAACACCGAAGCGGCCTCCTCAATCGACACAAAGGATCTTTCCATCCTGCAGGATGAAATGTATTCTGAAGCGTTGCTTTTTAAAAAATGCACTGTTTATGCCGGGTATTTTAACGATCCCGCGCTCAAACGCATGGCAGAAAACGCTGCCGGGCATCACCGCAGGCATTTTGATACGCTTCACGGCTATCTGAACGGCAATAACTGAGGAGGGTTACAGGCATGAACAATCAGAAAACCAACAATGCTTCCATGAGCGAACAGGAACTTCTTACGGACCTTCTCCATTCAGAAAGGGACGCCGTAAAGCAGTATGCAAGCAACTGCACCGAGTCGGGCTGTGAAAACCTGCGCAGTCTGCTTATCAACTGCATGACCGAATGCTCCGAGGATCAACTCGCCGTGTTCGAACAGATGAAGCAGCGCAATATGTATAAAACCAAGCCCGCAAAGGTTCAGGAGCTTCAAACCGCAAAGCAGGATATGACCTCGCTTCAGCAGCAAACGTGGTGATGTGCGGAAAGTGTTGATGCCGCGCAATCGCTTGTTTCGATAATGCGACACCAAATGACAGCGCACTGATATCGCTGCGCTGAAAAAAGCCGCAGCAGGGACTGTTGTATCGGTTCCCAAACAAAACCGGGCAGCCCGCGAAGGGTTGTCCGGTTCTTTTTCGCAGCAAAACATAAAACGGCTGCATGAATTCCCGCTGCACATATGTCTTGTATTATATTTGCGGCATGTCAATCAGAATCACTCAAGCATTGAGAATATTTCTCCGTCGGAGTATGTAATGAATAATCTATTTGTTATTTCTTAATATCTTTTCATCAGTTCCTTCCGTCCGGTTTTCGGACTTTTTTACGCGCTCATTGCAAATGCTAATGCAAAACGGATCGCTGCATCCAACGACCCGTTTTGCTTTATTGCGGCGAATATCCGAATTCAATTTTCGGGCAATTCAATTCCGCTTCTTTTTTCATTTTGTGATTTGATTTGCAAATCAGTTGAGGCCCATTGCAATACGCATAATGCCGATTGCATCAACGATGTTTACAACGCCGTCCTCGTTCACGTCGCCGTGAATGAGCTGAGTTTCGGTCAGTTCAATGAGACCGAGTGCGTAACGCATTGCGAAAACAGCGTCCGCAGTGTTGGTGTTTCCGTCGCCGTTGATATCGCCGTCATGCTCCTCAACAGGAGGTTCGGGAGTGGGCTCGGGGGTAGGTTCGGGAGTGGGTTCGGGTGTTGAGGGAGTCGTGCCGGTGAAAGCAACACTATCGATGCAGACGCAGTCCTCGCCCTGGCTGCCGCCGGAGTCCTTCGTGTATTCCCAAACAAAGTAGTACACGCCATCCTCGGGAGCGGTGAAGGTGTAACGCTGCCAATCGGGCTCGGTAACGCCGGACTTGCGGAGTTCAACCTGCTTGTTGACATAGAAGTTGAAGAAATCGCGATCTGTCTGGCTGCTGCAGATATAGTCGAATGCCATCGTATCGCCGCTCTGCATCGCTATGGTCAGCATGAGCTGTGACTTGCTGTTAACAACGCGCTTGTTGCCGGAACGTGCGAAAACCCTTGTTCCGTCATCAACAGCAGTGAAGGGATACTCGGTGGAAGTGCCGAACCAGAGATTTCCGCCTTCAACGTTGAGTGCTGCCGCAAGTGATTCATCACCGGTAACACTGACGGCGATAACAGCAGTGCCGTAAACACTGCCGTTAACCATGACCGTGCCGGTCACGGTTGCGGTGCCGCTGCCGCTGCCTGTAATCTTTACCCTGCGCTTGTTGCCGTCAACAACAGCAACGTTCTCATCGGAAGAAGTCCAGATAATGTCATAGAGGTTTGCATCCTCGGGTTCGCGGTTGAACTTGACGGTAACCGTTTCACCGACTGCAATATTTGCCTCGTTTGCGCTGAGGGTGTAGCCTTCGAGTGCAATAGGTTCTTCGGATTCGCCGAAAAGAGTCCAATCGCAGTAAACCGTCTGTGCCTGGTCGGGATTTGCGGGGAAATCATCAACGGGGCTCATGACGATGGGCCATGCATCACCGTAAGGATCAACGGGACCCCATACGTCAACCATTGTTGCGTATGCTTCGGCAATAGTTCCTTCTTCTTTGATAACATTCCAGAAAGTTTCTTCGAATTTGTAGTCTCCGACGAAGGTGACGCTCTGAGAATAGCCGTAAACCGCACCGCAGCCTGCACGGAGGAGTGCATAGCCGGTAGTGCCGCGGCCGCTGAGCTTCATGCCTTCGCAGATAGCCATCCAAACGAACGGGTTATCAAGTGCGCTTGTGATATGGTTCTCGATATATCTGCCGTCAATGAACGCTTCGTTGCCTGAGCGAACTGCCCAGCCGTTTGCATAATCCTCGTTGGTGATACCCTGGTTGGTGGTAAGGCAGAGATAGGTTGAAGTGCCGCTTGCGATGCCGTGGCTGTCGTAAATGACAGCACCCTTGTCGGGGAATGCAGCAGCGATCGCGGGACCGGTTGCATCATGGCCTGCAAGAATTGTCAGCGTGCCGCCGGTTGCCTCCGCAATGGAAGTTGCTTCACGGCGATACTGATCGGTGAAGGTGGGGTCATAGCCGCCGTAATAAGGTCCGACGAGCAGAACGTTCGGAGAGGTTGCGTCACGCATTTCAACGACTTTGCCGTTGGATGCGTTGAAAGTTACGGAACCTTCTTCGGTTACATTTGCTTCAATTTTGTTGCGGAGCCTGTAGTTGTATGCACAGTGCATTCCGTTGACGGTAAAGAAGAAACCGTCGGCGGTGAAATCGGAAAAGCTGTCTGCATCAACATTTTCGTTGTTGAGAGCAGCGGTGTAAACGGCGTTGATAACGTCGCTTGCGGGAAGGTTGTCAGCAAGTGCTTCGGCTTCGGCAAGTTCAATTGCCGCCCAAGCATCATCCATGCGCACCGACAATGCTGCATCTGCCGAAATGGAGCTGATTTCCTCTGCAAATGCAACGGGAATGATGCTGAGCATCATCAAAGCGGCGAGCACAACGGCCATGATTCTGCGTGTTTTCATGTGTTTCGTGTTCTCCTGTATTGTTAGTTTGCACACAGCACCGCTTCATCATTTATTCAATGCAAAAGCAATGCAGTCGTGCAGCGCATTTATGCGCCGCTTTATATTTTATAATTTATTTTTCCCGCTGTCAAGAACACTGACGTCATATTAGGATTTATATCATTTTTGCAGCGCTGCCGTTATGTAAAAAGGGTGCAAGTATTACCCGCACCCTCTTCTGAAACGTAAAAATTTCCGCCGATTATATTAATATGCTGTGCCCTCTTAATCCTTATCGGAATCGGAGTCGTCACCTTGGGGCTGCTCTTTCAGCCTCACAACAGTTGTTTCGATTCTGTGATCGCGAATTTCGAGAACATCTATGTTCATGATGTCCGTTTCAATGCTGAAGGTTGTTCCGTCATCGGCAATTCTTCCGAGGGTTGCAAACACATAGCCGCCGAAAGTATCATACTCATCGCACGGGAGCTTGATATTAAGCTGCTCTGCAACATCCTCAATCAAAGCGCTGCCGCGAATGCGCCAGTTGCCGTCCGGAAGGTGAACAATATCTTCCTCCGTCTCAATGACATCGTCCTCATCGTCAAGATCGCCGACAAGCTGCTCAACAAGATCGTTCATCGTGAGAATACCGCTCATTCCGCCGTATTCGTCAAGCACAACCACAAAACCGCGCCTTGAATGCTGCATATCACGGAACAAAACGTCCGCTTTTACGGCTTCAGGCACAAAATACGGCGCACGAACCGCATTTTCCATGACGTTTTTACGACTTCTGTCCGCAAGGCGGAAATAATCCTTTGAATTCAGTATGCCGATAACGTCATCAACGCTTTCACCGCAAACAGGAAACTGAGAATACCTGTGTTCGTAAATGGTTTTTTCCCATTCTTTGTCGTCATCCTCCTCCCAGAGGATTACAATATCGGTTCGATGCGTTGCAATTTCACCCGCGGTAAGATCGTCAAATTCAAATACATTTTGAATTATTTCCTGTTCGCTGCGGTCGATTGTGCCCTTTTCTCCGCCGGCATCGACCATCATGCGGATTTCTTCTTCCGTGACCTCTTCATCGTCGCCGTTCGGATCGATATGCATAAGCCGCAGGACTCCGTTTGTTGAAACCGTAAGCAGCCAGACAAGCGGAGCAAAAATCGTTGAGACAAAATTCAGCAGTCCGCTGATGCTCAGCGCAAGGCTTTCGGACTTTTTCATTGCAACGCGTTTCGGCACAAGTTCACCGAAAACAAGGGTGACGTACGAAAGCAGGATCGTGATAACGATGATGCAGAGTGATTCCGGTATGTTCGGAATAAGCTGCTTGATGTATTGAGCAAAGTTTTCCGCTGCAAATGCACTTGCAAGGAAACCGGCAAGAGTTATTGCAACCTGTATTGTTGCAAGGAAGCGCGCCGGCTGCTTCGTCAGCTTTGCAAGGCGTTTTGCGCGTTTGTTGCCGCTTTCGACAAGGCTTGCAAGCTTTGCATCGCTCACGGAAAGCACGGCGATTTCAGCACACGCAAAAACTGCGTTCAATGCAATGAGTACAATTTGCAAGACAATTTGCCAAATAATGGTTCCGGCATTATTGCTTGCTGCGGCGGTAAGTGCGTCTTGTGCGTGGAAAAATCCACGTATAAGCGGGTCGATGTCTGTCATAGTCAGATATCCTTTCAAGATTCCTTTCAAATTCGATTTTTTCGGCAGTTTTGCCGCAGGAAGAATTGTGTGCGGAAAGCGCGAACACTATTTGAATGTAACAAAAAACATAGCCAAACAAACTGCGTTCGTTCGGTTATGCCCGTTCGTTCCGTATTCGGTTATGCTGACGCTTTCGGTCGCTGCTGTCGCAACTGTCCACAAAAAACCTCTCTGCAACTGTACTGCTCCTGACATTATACACAGTTTCGGCCGTGTTGTCAACACCCTTTGCATGAATGTCATGTTGTTCGAAACTCTTTTGCGAATATATATTGTTTTTCATTGAAAAAAACCACACCTTATGGTAAAATGCGATTGAAAAAGACAGTTAACGGAGGAAACCTGTATGCGGCGCGCGCTGAGCATAATCGCTCTTGTTTTAACAGGAGCCGCGTTCATTCTTTTGTGCCTTATTTGGGTGCTGCGAATCAATGCAATTATACCTGTTCTGATGTTTGCGGCAGCAATCATCCTGCTTGGGATATGCAAAAAAATGCCTGTCAAACCTCAAACCGGCATTGATAAATCACAAATCAGCAATGATGCTTTTTTTGATGAAGACAGCAAGTAGGTGCGTTCACCCCGTCGTCGTCCGCCGCACGGCGAATGATGCACAGTAAATTAAAGCGAAATCAAAAAACCAAAGACTGATACCATGAAAAATAAAACAGACAATATCGCGAAAAAATCAAACTTGAAGCGTTTTGCTTCCTATTATAGGCCGCATATCGGCATGTTCACTGTCGATATGCTTTGTGCGTTGTTCATTTCATCCGTGGACATCGCCTATCCCCTGCTGTCCAAACTGGCACTGGATCGCTATCTTTCCGCAACCGCGCCGCAATACCGCCCGTTTTTCATTCTTATGGCGGTATGTTTCCTGCTTTATATCCTTCGCACCGGTGCAACATATATCGTCACGGCACTCGGGCACAGACTCGGCGTTCATATTGAGGCCGATATGCGCCGCGATGCTTTCACGCATCTTCAGCAGCTCGGCTTCAGCTTTTACGACAAATCACGCACGGGCAAATTGCTGTCGCGCTGCACAAACGATCTTTTTGACGTTACGGAGCTTGCTCACCACGGTCCGGAAGATGTTTTCATTTCCATGCTGACATTCATCGGCGCGTTTGTTGTAATGCTCACAATAGAGTGGAGGCTTGCGCTCGTTCTTATTGCCGTCGTTCCTGTTATGTTGATTTTCGTTATGAATCTGCGGAAGCGTATGAGCCGCACCTCACGCAAGGTCAAAGAAGGTATGGCGGTTATCAATTCGCAGATCGAATCCTCCATAAGCGGCGCACGGGTTGCGAAAGCCTTTACAAATGAGGATTATGAGATTTCAAAATTCGAACAGGGAAACGGCATTTTTGTCAATTCCAAGTCTGCGTATTACAAAACTATGGGCATGTTTATGGCGGGAATGGAGTTTTTCACAACCATTCTCAATGTCATTGTGCTTGCCGTGAGCGGTGTGCTCATTATGAAAGGCGAAATGACGACAACGACGCTTATCATCTTTATGATGTATATCTCATCGTTTGTTACCCCGATACGCAAGCTTTCCGCATTTGCGGAACAATACACAATGGGCATGGCCGGTTTTAAACGATTCACGGAGCTGCTCGATACAGAAGCCGAGATTCAGGATAAACCCGATGCAATCGAGCTCAAAAACGTTAAGGGCGACATTGAGTTCAAAAACATTTCCTTTGCGTACGGTTCCGGCGGCAATGTGCTTGAAAACATTTGCCTCAGCATCAGGCACGGACAGACACTCGCGCTTGTCGGTCCTTCCGGCGGCGGCAAAACCACTCTTTGCCACCTTTTGCCCCGTTTTTATGATATAACCTCCGGCAGCATCACCGTTGACGGAATTGATATTCGCGATGTTACGCTTTCCTCACTGCGCCGCAATATCGGCATCGTTCAGCAGGATGTGTTCCTTTTTGCCGCGAGCATCAAAGAAAACATTCGTTACGGCCGAATCGATGCAACCGATGAAGAAATCGTGCAGGCAGCCGTTGCGGCGGAAATTCACGACGATATCATGAAGATGCCCGACGGATATGACACCATCGTCGGCGAACGCGGCATAACGCTTTCCGGCGGGCAGAAACAGCGTGTTTCCATCGCAAGGATTTTTCTTAAAAACCCGCCGATTCTCATTTTGGATGAAGCAACAAGCGCATTGGATTCCGCAACCGAAGCGCGCATCACGCAGGCATTCGACAGGTTGAGCAAGGGCAGAACAACGCTTGTTATTGCACACCGTCTCTCCACAATTCGTAACGCGGATAAAATTGCCGTTGTTGACGAACACGGAATTGCCGAAATGGGAACCCACGATGAACTTCTCGCCGCCGGCGGCGAATATAAAAAACTGCACGAAGCGCAAAACAGGTTTTACGTTTCTGCCTGAAGAAATCAAACTGCAAAAGGAGTCCTAAATTATGAAAATACCTAAGAATGTGAACGTTATCAACGATTCGTACCGTACACTGAGTGAACGTGCCATCATGCTGCGCAACACGCTTGAAAAGCTCGGTTACAATGTTGAATGGGGCTATTATGATCGCCACACCGTTACCGTGAACGGGGACAACTTTCTTGAATACTATCCCATCCCTGTTCTGACCGTGAACGGAATCTGCGATATTGCCGTTGACTTTTTGCAAGTGTCGATCGACGGCAAGCTTTTCGCCGCCGAGTTTGAAGAAAAGCTCGATTTTGCAAAGCTTAAATCACACGGGTTTGAATGCTACGGCGTTGAGAACTATCTTGAAAGCCTGTATGTTCCCGGAATGAGTTTTGAGGAACTTGTTCAAATCGTCCGCGCCTGCGGCGAATCCGAAATCGGTGTTGCGGCAGCGTTCGAGGGCGAACCGCTTACAAAAGAAATCCTTGAGCTTATGCAGGTTTTCATCAACATGGGCACACACACCGAAGCGCACAGCCCGATTGACGAGGGCGATGAAACCGAAAAAAACGCGCTGAACGGAATCGATGAAAGCACTCCGGCTTTTCAGGTTGCGGATGCGCTGTTAAACGAATGATGTTTTTACATAAGGAGAGGAAAAATGCTTAACTATATTCTTGATGAACTGAAGAAAATTATGGCAATAGACAGTCCGAGCGGATTCACGCGCAAAGCTGCGGATTACATCATGCAGCAGCTCCGCGAGTTCGGTTTTGAGCCCGAGCTTACCCGCAAGGGCTGTGTGCTCTGCTGTCTCGGCGGCGAAGGCAGCCCGGTTGTCTTCTCTGCACACATTGACACCCTCGGCGGAATGGTATCCGAAGTCAAGAGCAACGGAAGGCTTAAGCTGACCCGCATCGGCGGCATGAACGCAAACAACGCCGAATGCGAAAATGCACGTGTCTATACCCGTGACGGCAAGGTTTTTGAAGGCTGTTTCCAGATGAACAACCCTTCCGTTCACGTCAACGGCGAATACGACAGCCAGAAGCGCAGCTACGATAACATGGAGCTTGTGCTTGACGAAAAAGTGTTTTCCGCCGACGAAACAAAAAAACTCGGCATTGCAACGGGCGATTATGTCTGCTTTGATCCGCGCACAAGAATCACCGAAACAGGCTATATTAAAAGCCGTTTCCTCGACGACAAGCTCAGTGCGGCGATTCTCATGGGCATTGCAAAGGCAATTAAAACAGAAAAGCTTTCTTTGACCCGCAAAGTTTACATCTATCTCACCGTATTTGAAGAAGTCGGCCACGGCTGCTCAAGCGGTATTCCCGCCGATGCCGAAGAGATCATCAGCGTTGACATGGGCTGCGTCGGCGACGGACTTGAATGCAAGGAACATCAGGTTTCCATCTGTGTAAAAGATTCACACGGTCCGTATAATTACGATGTTACGTCCCGTTTTGTTGAGCTTGCAAAGAAGCATAATCTTGATTACGCGCTTGATGTCTATCCCTTCTACGGTTCCGATGCGGATGCGGCGCTTGATGCCGGTTACGATCTGCGCCACGGACTTATCGGAGCGGGAGTTTATGCTTCCCACGGATATGAACGTTCCCACGTGGACGGCGTAAAAAACACTTACGAACTTGTAAAGGCCTATATTACCGAATGATTCAATGCGAATTTCTCCGAATCATTTGATTCCCGAAAAAAGGATATAACCACCGACAGCTGCGGTTCGAGCTTCATTGTTCCGAAGTTCCGAATCGCAGTTTTGTTTTTCAAAGTGAGAGGTATTCATTTATTAATGCATTTTCTGCATTACTGAGTATAATTTTAGTTTGAATTGTGGCAAAACTGTTAACAAACGGAAATTGCGCATGTTCCTGAATTGCACCCGATACGACTGCTGCGTATAATAGCAGGGTAATCGGCGGAACACTGCACGATCCGTACGGACGAATGCAGCCGGCGTTTATATCCAAACAGATTGTTTAGTCATTCACCGGAATGATTTTATTGACCGAAAGGAGATTCTATGGATAAGGTTCAATATTACCGCAGAAAATCCCTGCCCCTTGAGATGCACAAGATTTGCATCGTTCAAAAAACACGCATCCCGTCCGTTGAAGAACGCGTCAGCGCAATTCGCGAAGCGGGCTTCAATTCATACTGCCTCCGCAGCGAGGATGTTTACCTCGACATGCTGACCGACAGCGGCGTCAACGCAATGACCAACGAACAGCTCGGCGCGATGATGGTCGGCGACGACAGCTATGCCGGCAGTGCAACCTATTATCGCCTTGCTGCCAAAATCAAAGAGATTTTCAACAAGGATTATTTTCTTCCCGTTCATCAGGGCCGCGCCTGTGAACATATGCTTGCGCTTGCGTTCGTGCAGCCCAAGCCCGGTTCGATCGTTCCGATGAACTTCCAGTTCGGCACCTCTGTCGGCAAAATCAAATACTGCGGCGGCGACTACGTTATCTGTTTGCAGGAAGACGGGCTTAACAGGCAGAGTTCCAACCCGTTCAAGGGCGATTTCGATCTTGAAAAGCTTGAGCGCGTGCTCAAAGAGCAGGGCGACAATATCGCCTTTGTCCGCATTGAATCCGGCACAAATCTCATCGGCGGCCAACCCATTGCGCTTGATAACATGCTTGCAGTATCCGAACTGTGCAAAAAATACGGAGTGCTTTCCATTCTTGACGCAAGCCTGCTTCAGGACAATCTGTACTTTATCAAAACCCGCGAAACCGCCTATTCCGACAAGAGCATTCGTGAAATCGTGCGCACCCTTTCGGACGCAATGGACATCATCTATTTCTCCGCACGCAAACTCGGCTTCGGCAGGGGCGGCGCAATCATTCTTAATGACAAAAAGCTCTTCGAGCATATCAAAACCTTCGTTTCAAGCTTTGAGGGCTTCCCCACTTTCGGCGGCATGAGCGTTAAAGAGATGGAAGCTATCTGCGTCGGTCTTGACGACACAATGGACGAAAACATTATCGCTCAGGGCCCGCAATTCATTGAATATCTCTGCAACGAGCTTGAAGATGCAGGCATTCCCGTTGTCACACCGCCCGGCGGTCTCGGCTGTCACCTCGACGCAATGAAATTTGTTCCGCATATCGCCCGCAAGGACTATCCGGCGGGCAGCCTTGCAGCTGCAATTTATATCGCTTCCGGCGCAAGAGGCATGGAGCGCGGAGCAATTGATGAGCCGTGGGATGATGCGGATGTTGAACCCTACGGCGCAATGGAACTCGTTCGCCTTGCCGTGCCGCGCAGGGTATACACTGTTTCGCAGATGAACTATCTCATTGACCGCATCTGCTGGCTGTATGACAACAGGGAGCTTATCGGCGGACTGAAGTTCGAAACCGAAGGACCGCACAATTTCTATGACAAGCTGAATTCTGTGTCCGACTGGCCGGAGAAGCTTGCAGCAAAATTCCGCATGGATTTCGGCGACTCGCTTTGAGCCGCCTCCGACCGTCGGAATTGCTGGCGTGCTGATTGAATTCCCTTTCATAAAAGTGAATTGGTCAGCACATTCCTATTTTTAATACGCCATCTTCTCATTACCTTTACCGAGCAACACCGCCCGCCGGAATTTTCCGCAGGCGGTGCTGTTCATTTTTTTCTGTCGAACAACAGCATATACCGAATTGCGGCCGAACTATTAAGAAAATATGGCCAATCTGTTAACTATATTTGTAAATATTTCGACATTTGCATTTTCGGGGGTGCAAAACCATTGTGTTTTTCGAAACACCTCGCTATAATAGTTATCGGAGCAGGAAACGAGGCTCGTTCC
>OLWE01000272.1_pt1 | contig 35752 bp, 26 predicted proteins | sample 1673591 | NCBI WGS metagenome assembly OLWE01 (sample SAMEA103958116, study PRJEB25191) | human gut metagenome | biome: human-associated habitat [ENVO:00009003]; feature: intestine environment [ENVO:2100002]; material: feces | place: Germany | collected 2013/2015 | reverse complement strand
TTATATCCTCACTTTCTGATAACATATAGTGTGAATAGAAATATTGAGGATTATAAACTATATCCAAGTTGCTTTGTTATATTATAGCTGTCCTCAAGAGGGCAGCTATAATTCTTATAAAGCGAGGTCTTATCTATGAAGAACAAAAAAATTTTGGCAATAGGCTTGTGCGGAGCAATCTGTTTAAGCATTGCAGGGGTTACTAATGCAAGCGCATCGGCTTCGGACACACCAAAGGTTTCAACATCTGAAACGGGAAACACATCCGGCGCAGATATTCTCTATCAGGATACAGACGGTGGACAAATCAGCGTTGACGGTAAAAATTGGGTTGCCGAGGCAGATTATGAGAAGAACAATGCGGCACCGGATGTGCAGTGGTGGACAGCCGATGAATACGAAACTTCGCCGTTATGCGGAACAGGCCGGGTACACCATCGTTGGTGTTGCCGCCGAGCATGGCTCTGGATTGACCCTTGACCGTCCGGCTCTGCAAGAGCTGACGGAGGCCGTTCTTGCCGGAAAGGTGGATGTGGTGCTGGTAAACAGCCTTGACCGCTTGGGGCGGGATTGGGGCATGACAAAGCAATACATCGACCTGCTGACCGAGCACAAGGTCAAGCTGCTGTGCGTGCGGGAACGGGTGATGATCGACAGCTCCAGCTTTTCACCATTCTTCACATAAAAAAGCAGAGTGTCCATTACAGGATACTCAGATCCTATAAGGACACTCTGCATGGTCGGAGTGTCGGGATTCGAACCCGAGGCCTCTTGGTCCCGAACCAAGCGCGATACCAAACTTCGCCACACCCCGTCAGCTTGAGTATTATAGGGGATTTGCGGCAGTTTGTCAAGGGCTTTGCATGAAATTTTCTTGGGCGCATATAGTTCCCTGAGGAGGTGCGTGCAATGAAGCAGACGCGTGACAAATCCTGCGGCAAAACGGACCGGCAGCCGGGGGCGTGGATCTCCCGGCTGTATCTGCTGCTGGCGCTCGTGATGCTGGTGCTGACGCTCAAGACCTGCGTCCCGGCGGTGGACGCCGCGCTGACCCGGCTTTCCGGCGCCGCGCGGCAGACGAAGACCGTGCAGGCGTTCGCAGCCCTGACGGAGCGGCTGCGGGAGGGCGAGCCGGTGCAGGAGGCCCTGTCCGGCTCGTTTGAGATCCTGACCGGTGCCGGAAATTGACCTCCGGCCGGGCTTTTTCATGTTTGCGATCGTCCTTGCCGCGCTCGACCGGAGCGGGTCGGTCCTGCCGATCCTGTACGCCATGGGCGTGCATGAGCTGGCGCACGTCGTGATGATGCTGGCCTGCGGCGGCCGGGTGCGGCGGCTGACGCTCCGCTTTGCCGATCTGCGGATTGATGCGGCCGGTCTTGGCTACCGGCAGGAGCTGCTCGCGGCGCTGGCGGGGCCGCTGGTCAACCTGGTCTGCGGGGCGCTGTTCTGCATGCGGAGTCCTGCCTTCGCGGCCTACAGCCTGATGCTCGGGATCTACAATCTGCTGCCCGTCTGGCCGCTGGACGGCGGCCGGGCGGTCCGCTGCGCCTTGGCGCAGCATCTGCCGCTGGCGCGCGCCGAGGCGGTCTCCCGCCGCAGCAGCTTCGCGGTCTGCGCGGCGCTGCTGCTGGCGGGGATCATCCTGACGTTTTTCCGCCGCGCCGGGCTCTGGCCGCTCGGCACGGCGGCGTATCTGACGCTCCGGCTGCTGACGCTGGCAAAGCGCACGGGCGAATAGCGCCGACAGGCAGTTCCGGCCGCGAAACGGAACGTTACCGGTTGCTTTTTATGCCCGCAGCGGTTACAATGAAATGAAATGCAACGAATGAGAAGGAACGGCTATGACAGATCAGATCCACAGGATACTCACGCGCGTGCAGAAGCCTGCGCGCTACGTGGGCGGAGAATACAACCAGATCGTAAAGCGGAAACAGGACATCGACGTGCGCGTGGCGTTCTGCTTCCCGGATACGTATGAGATCGGCATGTCGAACATCGGCATGCGCATCCTCTACGGCGTGATGAACGAGATGCCCGGCGTCTGGTGCGAGCGGGTGTTCGCCCCCTGGGGCGACATGGAGGCGGAGATGCGCGCGAACCGGCTGCCCCTCTGGGCGCTGGAGAGCCACGACCCTGTCCGCGATTTTGACCTTGTCGCCTTCACGCTCGGCTACGAGATGTGCTACTCGAACGTGCTCAACATGCTCGAGCTTTCCGGACTGCCGCTGCTGGCCAAAGACCGCAAGGGGCTGGAGGGCATTGTCTTCGCCGGGGGCGTCTGCACGGTAAACCCGGAGCCGCTGGCCGATTTCATCGACTTTTTCTCCATCGGCGAAGGGGAGGAGAGCACCCGCGAGATCATCGAATGCTACCGCGCAGCCAAGCGGCAGGGTCTGAGCAAGCAGGAATTTCTGCGCGAGGCGGCGGAGCTCGAGGGCGTCTACGTCCCGTCGCTCTACACGCATACTTACAATGATGACGGCACCCTTGCCGCCATTACGCCCGCGCCCGGTGCGCCTGCGCGCGTGAAAAAACGCATCGTGCAGGATCTGGACCGGGTCTATTTCCCCACGAAGACCATCGTTCCCTCGACCCAGATCGTCCACGACCGGTCGAATCTGGAGATCTTCCGCGGCTGCATCCGCGGCTGCCGGTTCTGTCAGGCGGGCTTCTGCTACCGGCCGATCCGCGCCAAATCCGCGGATACCCTGTGCAGACAGGCGATCGAATCGCTCGAGGATTCCGGCAACAGCGAGATCACCCTCGCCAGCCTCTCGACCTCCGACTACCGCGAGCTTGAGGCGCTGGCCGACGGTCTGCTCCGCTACTGCGAGCCGCGCAAGATCAACCTCTCGCTGCCCAGTCTCCGCGCGGACAATTTCTCGCGCGAGCTCATGCTGCGCATCCAGAAGGTGCGCAAGAGCGGCCTGACCTTCGCGCCCGAAGCCGGGACGCAGCGTCTGCGCGACGCCATCAACAAAAACGTCACCGAGGAGGAGATCCTCTCCACCTGCGCCACGGCCTTCTCCGGCGGCTGGAACAGCGTGAAGCTCTATTTCATGCTGGGCCTGCCGACCGAGACGGACGAGGACGTCATCGGCATCGCCGAGCTGGTCTATAAGATCCTGCAGGTCTGGCGGGAAAACGGGAGCGGGAAGAAGCGCGGCCTGTCCATCAATCTGGCCACGGCCTATTTTGTCCCCAAGCCCTTCACGCCGTTCCAGTGGGCGGCGCAGATCACGCCGGAGGAATACCTGCGGCGCGTGCACCTGCTGCAGGCGAACCTGCACGCCAAATGCGTCGATTACCGCTATCACGAGTCGGATCTCAGCCGCCTCGAGGCCGTCATGGCCCGCGGCGACCGCCGCGTGGGCAGAGCCCTGCTCGAGGCGCACAACCTTGGCTGCAGGCTCGACGGCTGGGACGAGTATTTTGACTATGAAAAATGGCTCGAGGCCTTCCGCCGCGCCGGGCTCGACCCGGACTTCTATACGACCCGCGGCTATGGCGTGGACGAGATCCTGCCCTGGCAGACCATCGACGTCGGCGTCACCACGAACTTCCTGCTGCACGAGCGCGAAAAGGCGCTGCGCTCGGAATCCACGCCCGACTGCCGCACGCACTGCAACGGCTGCGGCGCCCGGCGTCTGAGCGAAAGGGGGCTGTGCGATGAATCGCCTGCTGTTTGAAAAGACCGGCGACGCGGTCTATATCTCGCATCTTGACCTCATGCGCATCTTCCAGCGCGCGTTCAAGCGGGCGGACATCATGATCTGGCACTCGCAGGGCTTCAGCCCGCGGGCCTATGTCTCCATCGCCCTGCCGCTGCCCGTCGGCTCGGAGAGCTGCTGTGAGATCCTGGACTTTGAGATCCAGGACGGCTCAGTCGACCTTGAAAAGCTCCCGGCCCTGCTCAACCGCACCATGCCCGCCGGCATCCGCGTGCTGCGGGCCTATGAGAGCGCGGTCAAGATCAAGCACCTGACCCGCCTGCAAGCCGAGATCACGCTTGAGTATGACGCCGGCGTGCCCGAGACGGCGCAGAGCCGGATCGCGGCGCTGTTTTCCGGCGGCCCGGTGCTGGTCAAGAAGCGCACCAAGAGCGGCGGCGAGGCAGAGCTGGATCTGCAGCCGATGATCTTCGCGTGCAGCCTCCGCCAGCCGTCCCGGCAGGAGCTGGAGCTGACCGTCCTCGTCTCGGCGCAGAATCCCAGCTGCAATCCGCAGCTGCTGGTGAACGCCATCGAGACCTATCTGCCCGAATGCAAGCCCGACTTCGCCCGCATCCGGCGGCTCGAGGTCTACGACGAGCAGGGCGAGCCATTCCGATGAACTCCAAACGTACCGCAACCGCAAGAGAAAGAGAGGACCCACGATGCATGGACATGTGACCCTGATCAGCTGCAGCCCGGAAGCGGCTGCGATCATCGCCTCCGGCGGCCGGATCTCCACGATGGACGGCACGGCGGATGAAATCTACGCCAAGTCCCTCGCCGCCGGGCAGGAAAAAAATGAAAAGCTCATCGGCAAGGTGCTCTCCTCCGGGCACACGTCGGTGCTGGAACATTGTTATGTAAACTTATCCTTCGAGAACGTCTCCGTCCTCGCCGAGCAGTTCCTGATCGAATTCCGGCTGGCGTCCTTCACGGTCAAATCCCGCCGCTACGTCGATTTTTCCGGCGCGGGCTATGTCGCGCCGGACTTTTCCGACCCGGCGCAGGCGGCGGCCTTTGATGCGGCCGTCCGGGCGCTGTTCGGGATCTATGACGAGCTGGAGGCCGCGGGCGTGCCGAAGGAGGACGCGCGCTTCGTCCTGCCGTACTGCTTCTGCAGCAATTTCTTCTGCTCGATGAACGCGCGCGAGCTCGTCCACGTGATGAACGAGCTGACCTACGGCCGCGGCAGCGGCATCCCGGAGCTGCGTGCGCTCGGCGAGAGCCTGTTTGCCCAATGCGAGGCGCGGTTGCCGTTTTTGGCCCTGCGCAAGCCGGAGGTCTACCGGCGCACGCCGGACTGGACGCCGCAGGCGGCGCAGCCGCTCGTCCCGGACGCACCCGTCACCGTATTGTCCGCCGCGCAGGATGCCCGACAGAAGATCTGCGACGCGTATCTGCTCGCGCGCGGCCTGGCCCCGCAGCCGCTGCGGGAGGACGAGCAGACCGAGCTTCTGAAGACGCTCCTTGCCCGACCACGCCGCCGGGAGCTGGAGCAGGCGAGCTATACGCTGCTCTTTGGCGGCCTCTCGCTCGCCGCGCTCACGCACCTGACGCGCCACCGGATGCAGTCGCTCTGCCCGCCGCAGCTGCTGCAGAATATCCGGTATGACCGCTATGTTCTGCCGCAGAGCGTCCGGGACAAGGGGATGGAGGCGCGCTACCGCAGCGCCTTCGAGCTGGCCGGACAGGCCGCGGCGCAGCTGCGCGATCGCGGCGCGGACGAGTCTGCCCTGTGCTACCTGATGCTCAGCGGCCAGACGGTCCCTGTGCTCACGACGATGAATGCGGGCGAGCTCTATGTCTTCTTCCGTCTGCGCTGCTGCACGCGCGCGCAGTGGGAGATCCGCGACGCCGCCTGTCAGGCGCTCGCCGCCCTGCGCGAGGTCTCGCCGGAGTTGTTCCGCCTCTATGGCCCGACCTGCTTCTGCACCGGCAAATGCCCCGAAGGCAAAATGACCTGCGGCCGTCAGAACGAAATGAAGCGAAAATTCAGCGAATAAAACGAACCGCCCGCCGAAATGGGTGGCCGAATAAGACAGACAACAGGCACAGCGGGATCATCCGTTGTGCCTGTTCTTGCATCATTTGATTTTGCGCGGGCATCCCTTGCCTCTCCCTTTGGGAGAGGTGGCTGAGCGCAGCGAAGACGGAGAGGGGAGACGCCTGAACGAGGCTGCAAGGCCCTCTCAGTCGCCTGCGGCGACAGCTCTCCCAGAGGGAGAGCCAAGATCGCGTGTAGGCATGAGCTTTTTACGACTATCTATCAAAACGGCGGGCGGTTTTGCATCGATCCGGTCAGCTTCCGGAGAAGCTCCTGCAGTAGGGGGCGAGGCAGCAGCGGTCGCAGGCGGGCTTGCGCGCGACGCAGACGGCGCGGCCGTGCAGCACGATCCGGTGGCAGAAGTCGGACGATTCCTCCGGCGGCAGGATCGCGCGCAGCTGCTGCTCGACCTTCGCCGGTTCCTTGCCGCTGGCTAAGCCAAGCAGGTTGCAGATGCGGATGCAGTGCGTGTCACAGACGACGGAGCCGGGGCGCTTGTAAATGTCGCCCAGCAGCAGATTCGCTGTCTTCCGCCCCACGCCCGGCAGGCGCAGGAGCGCGTCCATCGTGTCCGGCACTTTCCCGCCGTATTCGTCTCGCAGCATCCGGCAGGCGAGGACGATATCCTCCGCCTTGTGCTTGTAGAAGCCGCATGAGTGGACATAGGTCTCGACCTCGGCCACATCCGCCTCCGCGAACGCGTCCAGCGTCGGATAGCGCGCGAAGAGCGCGGGCGTCACCAGATTGACCCGCGCGTCCGTGCACTGCGCCGACAGCCGCACCGCGATCATCAGCTCGTAGTCCTTCCGATACTGCAGCGCGCAGACCGGATCCGGATATTCCTCTTTCAGCGCGGCAATGATCTCGGCCACCCGTTCGGCAGTTTCCATGCGTTTGCCCCTCCCTGCGTTTGTTTTGTCGTATTGTATCACAAATGCGGCGGAAAGGGAACCGTCCGCTTGTAATTGGCAGCAGAAACCGGTATAATACGAGAAACAGAGAAAAAGGAGGCGGGCGACATGTATCAGCCCCTCGCGGACGCGCTTCGTCCGCAGGAACTTTCCGACGTCTGCGGCCAGCAGCACATTCTGGGCGAAAACGGCCTGCTGCGCCGCATCATCGAATCCGGCGCGGTGCCCAATATGATCTTCTACGGCCCTTCCGGCACAGGCAAGACGACCGTCGCCAATCTGATCGCAAAGAAAACACAGCGAAAATTATGTAAACTCAACGCCACGACGGCGTCCTCCGCCGACATCAAGGAGATCTACGCCCAGCTCGATACCTTCCTCGCGCCGAACGGGGTGCTCCTCTACCTCGACGAGATCCAGTATTTCAACAAAAAACAGCAGCAGACCCTGCTCGAATACATCGAAAACGGTAAGATCACTCTCATCGCCTCCACGACGGAAAACCCGTATTTCTACGTCTACAACGCGATCCTGTCGCGCTCCACGGTCTTTGAGTTCAAGCCTGTGGAGAAGGCGGAGGCGCAGCGGGCGGTGGACCGGGCGCTGAACTTCCTCGAGTCGCGCGACAGCGTGACCATCGTCCCCGAGCCCGGCGTGACGGGCCATATCGCCCAGTCCTGCGGCGGCGATATCCGCAAGGCGCTCAACGCTGTCGAGTTCCTCTATACCGCCACGCGGCCGGTAAACGGCGTCGTTACGCTCACCATGCAGGACGCAAAGCAGGTCTCGCAGCGCTCGGCCATGCGCTATGACAAAGCCGGCGACGATCACTATGACGATCTGTCCGCCCTCATGAAGTCCATCCGCGGCTCCGACCCGGACGCCGCCGTGCACTACCTCGCCCGCTTCCTCGAGGCGGGGGACCTGCCCTCGGCCTGCCGCCGCATTCTGTGCTCCGTGGCGGAGGATATCGGCCTTGCCTACCCGCAGGCCATCCCCATCGTCAAGGCCTGCGTCGACAGCGCGCTGCAGCTCGGTCTTCCCGAGGCGCGGCTGCCGCTGGCCGACGCTGTCATCCTGCTTGCCACCGCGCCGAAGTCCAACTCCGGCTGCATGGCCATCGACGCCGCCATCGCCGACGTCAAGGCCGGGAAGACCGGCCCCGTCCCGCGCGAGCTGCAGAACGTCCACGCCGACGGCACAGGCTTCGAACGCGATCAGGGCTATCTCTACCCCCACAATTTCCCCAACCACTGGGTCCGCCAGCAATACCTCCCCGACGTCATCAAAGACCGTACCTACTACACCTACGGCGACAACAAAACCGAACAGGCCGCCAAGCGATATTGGGAGGAGATCAAGAAGTAGACGACACAAAGCCTCCCCTCCCAGGGGAGGTGGCTCGGCGAAGCCGAGACGGAGAGGTCGTACCAAATTTGCAGCAACCTCTCAGTCTCGGCTGCGCCGAGCCAGCATCCCTACCCCTTTTGTCCCTTCGGGACATTTCCCCCTGATAGGGGGAATCGGCCCCTGGAAGGGGAGCCTTTTCCGCTGCGGCGGGATGAAAAAAGAAGGGGCCGGGGCCCCTTCTTTTGGTCGTTATGCGTTTGCGCGGTCCATCAGGATGATCTCCACGTCATAGCTGCTGCCGCTGCGGTAGATCGTGAGCGTCACGGTCTGGCCGGCGGTGAACTGATTTTTGACGCGGTTGAGCTGCTCCATGGTGGTGACATCGATGCCGTTGATGGCGGTGATGATATCGCCCTCCGAGATGCCCTTGGCCGCCGCGTCACTGCTGGCGTAGACGCGCGTGACGTAAATGCCCTCCGGCAGACGGTAGTAGATGCGGTAGGTGGCCGGGAGCGTCTCGCCGTCGATGCCGATGGCGGGGCGGCCGGAGACGTAGCCCTTCTCGATCAGCTCATCGATGATGGGCTTGGCCGTATCGATCGGGATGGCGAAGCCGATGCCCTCGACCGTCGTGGACGAGGAATAGAAGTTGCTCATCTTCATCGTATTGATGCCGATGACCTGCCCGTAGCAGTTGATAAGCGGCCCGCCGGAATTTCCGTTATTGAGCGCGGCATTGGTCTGGATCAGGTTCATCGTGCGGTCGTTGACCGTCAGATCGCGGTTGATGGCGGAGATGATACCGTCGGTCATCGTGCCGCGCAGCGTCACGCCCAGTGGGTCGCCGATGGCGACGACGCTGTCGCCGACCTGCAGCACGGATGAATCGCCGAACTCGGCCGCCTGCAGCCCGCTGGCCTCGATCTTGAGGACGGCCAGGTCGCTCGTCTCGTCGCTGCCGATGATCGAGGCGGTATATTCCTTGTCATCGTTCGTCAGGACGCTGACGGCCTGCGCATTTTCGATCACATGGTGGTTCGTGATGATATAGCCGTCGGCCGACATGATGATGCCGGTGCCGGAGGCCTTGCCGGACTGGGTCACGCTGATGATGGACACGACGCTCCCGCTGCAGCGGCGGTAGATCTCCTGCAGGCTGAGCGCCCCCGCGTCCTCCGACGCGCTCGTCGGCACGCCCGCGGGCGAGGACGAGATCTCCAGCTGCGGCAGCTCCGCCTGGGCCTGCGCCTGCACCGGGGTCTGCGCTGCCGGCGCGGGGCCTTCCGCGGCGGCTGCCTGCTCCTGCGCGGCGGGCTGCGGGTCGGCCGTCTGCACATCGGCGCTTTCGGCGGGCTGCTCCCGGCCGATGGTCAGCAGGAAGCCGCTGTCCGAGCGGTTGAGCGTCACGCCCACGTCCCGCACCAGATGCACCGTCCCGACGCCGGTCAGCACCAGCAGCGCAAGGATCACGATCGCCGTGATCCAGCGGCCGGTGTGCCTGCGCCGCCGGTCTTCCATCGGCGTCGGCTGCGGCTGCCAGTTCTTTGTGGAATTGTCGTCATAGAAGCTGTTATTGTCAAAGCTCATATCAGACACCTTCTTGCTTGAAAAACGGAACGCTTCATTCCGACTCTCCTGTTTTCTATAGTATATCCCGGGAATTTGAACAAACGCTGAACAGTCTGTAAACCTTCCGCGCTGTTACCGGACAGCGGGCAGGGTGAAGTTGAACTGCGTCACGCCGTTTTCGCTCGTGGCCCAGATGTCGCCGCCGTGGGCGCCGACGATAGTCTTGGCAATGTACAAGCCGAGGCCCCAGCCCTCGCGGTCGGCGGAACGGGATTTATCCGCCTTGTGGAAGCGGTCAAAGAGCAGCGGAAGCTCGTCCTTGTCAATGGTGGGGCCGGTATTTTCGACCGACACACGGGCCTTGCCGCCGTCCGACTGCACGCGCAGCGACAGCCGCCCGCCGTCGGGGCAGAACTTGATCGCGTTGTCGATGAGGTTATAGATGACCTGCGTGATGCTGTCGCGCTCGGCCCGGGTCCAGACGGGCTTGTCCGGCAGGTCGACGCGCACGTCGAGATGCTTGTTGTAGATCTTCTGCTCAAAGGTGATGAGCACGTCGCTCAGCTCCTCGCCGAGGTCGAAGCGGGTCTTGCGGCTGTCTTCGACGCCCATGGCCTGCAGCTTTGCGATATCGAGCATGTTGCGCACGAGCCGCGAGAGCCTGCGCACCTCGCCGGAGACGATCTGCATGTAATGCTGCTGCTTTTCCGGCGGGATCGTCCCGTCGAGCATGCCGTCGATGTAGCCGCCGATGGTGGTCATCGGCGTTTTGAGCTCATGCGAGACGTTCGCCACGAACTCCTGCCGCCGCTGCTCGGATTTTTCGAGCGAGTCGGCCATGGTGTTGAAGGCGTTGGCCAGATCGACGATCTCCTCACCGCAGCTCTTCGGCACCTCGACGCGGGTATCGAGCTCGCCGCGGCCGAAGCGGCGGGCAGCCTCCGCGACCTTGTTGAGCGGCTGCACCTGCTGGTGCGACAGGAACGTCGCCGCGGCCATCGACAGCACGAGCACGATGATCGCGCTGTAGAAAAACAGCGACGAGCTGCGCTGCATGAAGTCCGTGATCTGCGACATGTCGGAGGAGATGATCACATAGCCGATCGTCTGCTCCGTGTCGTCGGAGACGATCGGGCGGCCGGCAATATAGCGTCTGCCGTCATGGATACCGGTGAGCGTGCCGACGCGGAACGTCTCGCCATTCATGTCGATCTCGGTGATGAGATCGGCGTCGATCTGGCGGCCGAGGTGCTCGCAGTTGAATTCGTCGCACGAGCACAGAACAACGAAGCCGTTCTCATCGCAGACCTGCGCCTCGGCCTCGCCCACGTCGGAAAACAGGGAAAGACTCAGACGGAAGTCCCAGTTCTCCTCCAGCTCGCCCGTGGAGTCATACGCCTCGGCCAGCGAGGCGACCGCCTGCGCGTCGGCGCTGAGCGTCTCTTTTTTGTCGTTTTTCAGATACCGCAGCATCAGAAACCGGAACGAGACGCCCGTAAAGAGCATGCAGACCAGCAGCAGCGCCGCGATGAGGGCGAACTGCCGGCTGAACGTTGTTTTCATGCTTACAGGACCTCGAATTTATACCCGACGCCCCAGACCGTCTTGAGGCTCCACTTGTCCGACACGCCCTCGAGCTTTTCGCGCAGGCGCTTGACGTGGACATCGACGGTACGGCTGTCGCCGAAATAGTCAAAGCCCCAGACCTCGTCGAGCAGCTGGTTGCGCGTGAAGACGCGGTTCGGGCTAGAAGCCAGGTGGTACAGAAGCTCCATCTCCTTGGGCGGCGTCTCGATGCGCTTGCCGTCGACGATGAGCTCAAAGGAATCGAGGTCAATGACCAGCTTGTCAAAGACCAGCCGGCGCGGCTTGACCTTCTCCTCTTCCCCGCCCGCGCGGCGGAGGACCGCCTCGACTCTGGCCAGCAGCTCCTTCATCTCGAAGGGCTTCGTCAGATAATCGTCGGCGCCCTGCTTCAGGCCCTGCACCTTGTCGTTCGTCTCGCCCTTGGCGGTGAGCATGATGACGGGGGTCTGACTGTCCTGCCGGATGGTGCGCAGCACGCTCCAGCCGTCCATCACAGGCAGCATGATATCGAGCAGCACCAGATCCGGCCGCACCTGGCGGAACAGGGCCACGCCCTGGCCGCCGTCGGCGGCGATCTTTGTATGATAGCCTTCCTTTTCCAGATACATCTGGACCAGTTCGGAGATATTGGGGTCGTCTTCCACGATGAGGATCGTTTTTGCCATAAAACTCTCTCCCTTCTATGCCATTTAAATTATTATACTGCCGTCGTAGGCATTTGCGTGAACATTTTGTAAAATCCCGCAGCAGGCATTTTTATGGTTTCCGTTTGCGCGAAACTGTGATATGATACGGTTATAAGACATACCTACTTTGACAACCGAACAGGAGATCTCAGACATGGATATCACACTCAGAATGAGCGATCATGCGCTCACCGCCCGCGCGGCCGCGGCGGCCGGTATCGTGCTGCTCAAAAATACCGCCGGGACGCTCCCGCTGCTGCCCGCGGAGGATGGCGCGCCCCTGCCCGTCGCCGTTTTCGGCATCCGCCAGCTGCTCACGCCCGCATACGACCGGGCGATGACGCCCTGGCGCGCGATCGGCGTGCTCGACGGGCTTATGGCCAGCGACGCCGTCCGGCCGGACGGGCTGCTCGCCCGCAAATACCGCACCTGGGCCATGGAGCACCCGGACGGCAGCGAGCTGCCGCTGACCAACGTGGACTTCGGCGCCCTGCGGCACGACTGCGCGGCGGCCGTCGTCGTCATCGGCCGCACGCCGGAGCAGGACCACACCCGCCTGACGAGCGAGGAGACCGCCATGCTCACGCGCGTCACGTCCATATTTGACCGGACCATCCTCGTGCTGGCCGCGCCGGGGTACATCGAGCTGAATGAGGCCGCGCTCGCCTGCGGCGCGATCGTCTTCCTCGGCCTTGCCGGGCAGGAGGCGGGCGGCGCGCTGGCGGACGTGCTGACGGCGAAGGTCATGCCGTCCGGCCATCTTTCCTTCACGTGGCCGGAGAATGCGGAGGCCTTTGACGAGGCCTGTGCCGCCGTTGACCAGTTTACCGGCTACCGGTATTTTGATTCCTTCGGCACGCCGGTGCGGTATCCGTTCGGCTACGGTCTCGGCTATGGGAAGATCGAATTCGGAAGCGTCTCGGCAGGGCTTGACGGCTGCGACGTGACCGTGAGCGCCGAGCTCGTCAACACGGGCGAGACGCATGCGGCGAGCGAGCTCATGCAGGTCTACGTGACCCGGCCGGGCGACGATCTGACCCGGCCCGTCGGCTTCCTGCAGGCGTTCAGCAAGAGCCGCCTGCTCGCCCCCGGCGAGAGCCAGACGATCCGTCTGCGCTTCCCCATCACCGACCTTGCCGTCTACCGCGAGAGCGCGCACGCGTTCGTGCTGGACGCGGGCTACTATGATATCCGCATCGGCACGAGCAGCCGCGCCTGCTATCTCGCGGGCTCCATCCGGCTGACCCGCAGCGCCGTCGTGCAGGCAGCCGAGCCGCTCAGTCTGCCCTCCGTGCCGGAGCGCAGGCGCCCGGAGGGCATCTGCTTCCAGTATCCCGAGGAGCTGGCGGAGATCGAGCAGGCGCACAAGCACGCCATCCGCTTCTCTGACCGCGCTCTGCCCCGCCGCAGCCGCAAAAAGGGCCGCCCCTTCACCGGCTGCCGCCCGGACGGCGAGGCGCATACGCTCGCAGACGTGCGCGAGGGCCGGTGCAGCGTGTTCCATCTCGTGGCCGGGATGGACACGGAGAATCTGGAAAAGCTGGTCTGCGGCTTCGGCGAAGAGGCCTCCGCAGTCCCCGGCGCGCTCGGCGCGTCGGCGGCCATCGAGCGCTACGGCATCCCCGCCTTGCAGTTGGCCGGCGGCGCACAGGGTCTGCGCCTGCTGCGCGAGATCCCCGATGAAGAGACCGGCGAGACCGTCCGCCGGCAGAATATGACCGTCTTCCCCGCCCCGGCGCTGCTCGCGTGCTCGTTCGATCCGGACGTGATCCGGGCCGTCGGCCGGGCTGTCGGGCTGGAGATGGCGGAGTTCGGCGTGCAGCTGTGGCTCGGGCCGGACGCGAACGTCATGCGCGCGCCGCAGAAGAAGGGCTGCGCCGAACAGTGGTCGGAGGACCCGGTCGTCTGCGGCACGATGACCGCCGCGCTGGCCGCGGGCGCGTGGCCATACGGCGCGGTTGTGCTGCACGCGGGCCGGCTGCCGGAGAACGCTGCCGTCTCGCAGGCGGCGCTGCGCGAGGTCTACGGCCGGCCGTTTGAGCTGGCCGCGGGCGTCTGCCGCGCGGCCCGGCTGCCTGAAACTTCGATCTCCGGCCGGACGCTCACAGAAAACAGCCCGCTGCTGCGCGCCTGGCTGCTCGACTGCGGCTACGGCGGCATGCTCTGGGGCGACAGGACGCTCGCGGGCGACCGGATCGGCCTGGAAAAAGCGGCGCTGCGCATCCTCCGGCTCATCCTGCAGCTGAAAAAGGCGTGAGATCCGCATCAAAAACCGCGTGAAAAACCCAGAAACGGCATTGCAATCGTTTCAAATAGATGCTATAATCAGAATTACCCCTTTGGGGCATTCTGACGCCGGGGTGCGGCCTCCGCGGTCCGGCGCGGAATATCATTACGAAAGAGGTAGATTTTCAAATGAAGAAGTATCTTGCACTGCTTCTGGTCCTGGTCATGGTCCTGAGCTTGGCTGCCTGCGCATCCAAGACGGAGCCCGAGACCACCACCGAACCGGAAACCACCACTGAAACCGCTCCCGAGACCACGGAAGAACCCGCCGCTGAGGAGCCCGCAGCTGAAGAAGAGACCCCGGCTGAAGAGCCCGCTGCCGACGCTGCTTACTCCGTCGCCATGATCACCGACTACGGCGATATCACCGACCAGTCCTTCAACCAGACCACCTACGAGGCCTGCAAGGAGTTCTGCGAGGCCAACGGCCTGCAGTTCAACTATTTCAAGCCCGCCGGTGACTCCGACGCCGAGCGTGTCGCCATGATCGAGTCCGCGATCGACGAGGGCTACAACGTTGTTGTGATGCCCGGCTACGCTTTCGCAGGCGCCATCAAGGAAACTGCCGACATCTATCCCGAGGTCACCTTCATTGCGCTGGACGTCAGTGCCGGCGATCTGGGCGATGACTACACCCTGCCCTCCAACCTCTACTGCGCTGTCTATCAGGAAGAGCTGTGCGGCTACATGGCCGGTTACGCAGCTGTGAAGCTCGGCTACACCAAGCTCGGCTTCCTGGGCGGCATGGCTGTCCCCGCTGTTGTCCGTTACGGCTTCGGCTATGTGCAGGGCGTTGACGCTGCTGCCAAGGAGCTCGGCATCACGGTCGACCTCAAGTACGCTTACGGCAACCAGTTCGTTGGCGACGCTGACATCACCGCTGCAATGGACACCTGGTATCAGGGCGGCACGGAGATTGTCTTCGCCTGCGGCGGCGGCATCTATACCTCCGCGGCTGAGGCTGCTGCCAAGGTCGGCGGCAAGATCATCGGCGTCGACGTTGACCAGGCCGGCATCATCGACGGCGATTACGGCGAAGGCATGACCGTTACCTCCGCAATGAAGGGCCTTGCTCCCACCGTCAAGCATCTGCTCTCCGAAGTCGTGGCCGGCAACTTTGCCAACTACGGCGGCAAGATCGAAACGCTGGGTCTCGTCTCCGCCAACCCGGAAGAGAACTACGTCCAGATCCCGACCGCTTCCACGCAGTTCGAAGACGGCAAGTTCACCCAGGCTGACTACGAAGCGCTCGTCGCTGCCATGTTCGCCGGCGACGTCACCGTCTCCAACGACATCACGGCTATGCCCGCTGTCACCAACGTCACCGTTGAGGACTTCGGCAACCTGAAGTAATCTACATCCCCAAAGTGTGCAGGCTCCGGCCTGCACACTTTTTTTGTACGCTTTTCCAGAAAAACCGGGAAAACCGAAAAACTTTTTGCTTTATCCGCACAAATATAGTATAATGGATAAAATGGTTTCCGTCCTCGCAAGCGCGGGCCATAAAAACGGAAGGAGGGCGAAAAACTTGGAAACGCAGTACACGATCGAGATGCTCAACATCACAAAACGTTTCCCCGGTATCATCGCCAACGACAACATCACCCTGAAGCTCAAAAAGGGTGAGATCCACGCCCTGCTCGGTGAAAACGGCGCAGGTAAATCGACGCTCATGAGCGTCCTCTTCGGCCTTTACCAGCCGGAGGAAGGCGAGATCCACAAGGACGGCCGCAAGGTCGAGATCCGCGACCCGAACGACGCCAACGCGCTCGGCATCGGCATGGTCCACCAGCACTTTAAGCTGGTCGAATGCTTCTCCGTCCTCGACAACATCATCCTCGGCGTCGAGCCGAACAAAATGGGCTTCCTGCAGAAGCAGGAGGCGCGGAAAAAGGTCATCGACCTGTCTGAAAAATACGGCCTGCACGTCGACCCCGACGCCATCATCGAGGATATCACCGTCGGCATGCAGCAGCGCACTGAGATCCTCAAAATGCTCTACCGCGACAACGAGATCCTCATCTTCGACGAGCCGACGGCGGTCCTGACCCCGCAGGAGATCGAAGAGCTCATGCAGATCATGAAAAACCTCGCGGCCGAGGGCAAGAGCATCCTCTTCATCTCCCATAAGCTCAACGAGATCATGGAGGTCTCTGACCGCGTTACGGTCCTGCGCAAGGGCAAATGCATCGGCACCGTCGAGACCGCGCACACCACCGCGGAGGAGCTTTCGGCCATGATGGTCGGCCGCAATGTCAATTTCCACGTGGAAAAGGGCCCGCTGCACACCGGCAGCGAGGTTTTGTCCGTCGAGCACCTGACGGTCGCCTCCAAGGTCCATAAGAACAGCGCCGTCAAGGACGTCTCCTTCAAGGTCCGCGCGGGCGAGATCGTCTGCATCGCGGGCATCGACGGCAACGGCCAGACCGAGCTCGTCTACGCCCTGACCGGGCTGGAGCCCGCCGCGGGCGGCAGGATCACGCTCGAGGGCAAGGACATCACCCACGCCACCATCCGCCAGCGCAGTCTCATGGGCATGAGCCACATCCCCGAGGACCGGCACAAGCACGGTCTCGTGCTCGACTATACGCTCGAGGACAACATGGTCCTGCAGCGCTATTTTGAGCCGGAATTCACCGACAAGGCGGGCTTCCTCCGCCGCAAGAACATCCGGGCCTACGCCGACCGCCTCATCGAGCAGTACGACGTGCGCTCCGGCCAGGGCGCCGTCACCCCGGCGCGCAGCATGTCCGGCGGCAACCAGCAGAAGGCCATCGTCGCCCGCGAGATCGACAAGAACCCGGAGCTGCTCGTCGCCGTGCAGCCGACCCGCGGTCTTGACGTCGGCGCCATCGAATACATCCACAAGCAGCTCGTCGCCCAGCGCGACGCCGGCAAGGCCGTGCTGCTCGTGTCTCTGGAGCTCGACGAGGTCATGGACGTGCCGGACCGCATTCTCGTCATGTACGAGGGCGAGATCGTCGGCCAGCTCGATCCCAAAACCACCACGCAGGAAGAGCTTGGCCTCTACATGGCTGGCGCCAAGAGAGATGAGGTGAAAGCATGAAACAGAACAAAAACATTCTCAAAAACCCGGGGGTCCAGTCGCTGCTGACGTCGCTGCTGTGCATCCTGCTCGGTCTTTTCATCGGCTACCTTGTTTTGCTTCTCATCAACCCCACGGGCGCCTGGGGCGCCATCACCAACGTCATGAAGAACTTCCTGACGTACTCCTCGGCCAAGGCCCAGCTCAAATACCTCGGCAACACCCTCGTGCGGACCGCGCCGCTGCTCATGTGCTCGCTGAGCGTGCTGTTCGTCTATAAAGTCGGCCTGTTCAACATCGGCGCGGCCGGCCAGTATGTCGCGGGCGCGTGCGCCTGTTTGTATGCGGCTTTGTATCTGCACTGGCACTGGCTGCCGTGCATGCTGCTGGCCATCGCGGCGGGCGCGCTGCTCGGCGTGATCTCGGGCCTGCTCAAAAGCTCGTTCAATGTCAGCGAGGTCATCTCCGGCATCATGCTCAACTGGATCGCGCTCTACATCACCAACATGCTCCTGACCAACGTCAAGGAGGCCACCAGCCCCTACACCTACCAGCTGAAGGCCGAGGGCCCGCAGGCCATCCTGCCGCAGATCAGCCTTTCGAAGCTCCTCAGCAGCAACCAGTACGTGACCATCGCTATCCCCATCGCCATCGTCTGCGCCGTCGTCATCTGGGTCGTTCTGTCCAAGACGCTCTTCGGCTATGAGCTCAAGGCCACCGGCAACAACCCCAACGCCGCGAAATACTGCGGCATGGCAGAAAAGCGCAACATCATCCTCACGCTCGCCATCGGCGGCGCGCTGGCAGGCCTGGGCGCTTCGCTCCTGTACCAGACGGGCTATGAGCAGTGGCAGTGTACCTACTCCTCCGTCCCCTCGATGGGCTTCAACGGCATCGCCGCCGCCTTCCTCGGCGGCCTCAGCCCGATCGGCTCCATCTTCGCCTCGTTCTTCATCCAGCATATCACCGCCGGCGGCGCATACGTCGACAAATCCCTCTACTGCTCGCAGATCTCCGATCTGATCTCCGCGATCATCATCTACCTGTGTAGCTTCGTGCTGTTCTTCAAGACGGTGCTCAACAGCTGGATCGCGCGGCATGAGGAAAAGAAAGCGCGCAAGGCGGCCCAGGCCGCCGGGAAAGGAGGCGAGCAGGCATGATCCTTCTTCTGCAATATACGCTCCTGTTCGCGTCGGTCCTGCTGCTCGTGGCATTGGGCGGCTGCTTCTCGGAGCATTCCGGCATCATCAACCTCGGTCTTGAGGGCATCATGGTCATCGGCGCGCTGGGCGGCGCGCTCACCATGCGGTATCTGCCGGCGGGCACGTCCAACTTTGTGATGGTGCTGCTGGTCATTCTGGCGAGCATCGCGGGCGGCATGCTCTATTCCGTGCTGCTGGCCGTCTCCGCCATCAACTGCAAGGCGGACCAGACCATCGTCGGCACCGCCATGAACATCCTTGGCACCGCCGCGGCGACGGTCATCGTCAAGGCCATCAATACCGCGGCCAACCCCAACGACGTCTCCTCCACCATCCAGTACGTCGAATCGAAAAAGGCGTTCCTCGTGAACATCGGCTCGTTCGAGTTCAACTGGTTCATGCTCGTCGCGGTGCTCGCGCTCGTGATCTGCTACATCACGCTCTACAAGACGCGCTTCGGCCTGCGCCTGATGGCCTGCGGCGAGCATCCGCAGGCGGCGGCCAGCGTCGGCATCAACGTCTACAAGATGCGCTGGGCGGGCGTGCTGATCTCGGGTCTGCTCGGCGGCCTCGGCGGCATCGTGTACATCACGTGCGGCGTCAGCGAGTGGAAATTCGAATACGGTGTGGCGGGCTTCGGCTTCCTGTCCCTCGCCGTTATGATCTTCGGCCAGTGGAAGCCGACGCGCATCGCGCTGGCGGCTCTGCTGTTCGGTCTGTTCCGCGCGCTGTCCAACGTCTATTTCGGCTTCAGCTTCCTGGTCAGCCTCAATATCCCCAGCGGCGTGTACAACATGCTGCCCTATGTCATCTCGCTGATCGTCCTTGCCTTTACGTCGAAAAACTCCCGTGCCCCGAAGGCCGAGGGTATCCCCTACGACAAGGGCCAGCGGTAACTGTGTTCTCTGCCTCCGGCAGGTTCTCCCGGACCTGCCGGAGCCTTCCCATTTCACGTTTTTTCAGCAGGAGGTTTTTCATCCATGCGAATGGTCGATCTCATTGAAAAGAAGCGTGACGGCGGCGTCCTGACCGACGACGAGATCCGCTTCATCATCCGGGGCTTTACGGACGGCTCCATTCCCGACTATCAGATGTCCGCCTTCGCCATGACCGTCTTCTACAAGGGCATGACCGACCATGAGACGGCCGTGCTGACCGACGCCATGATGCATTCCGGCGACACCGTCGACCTCAGCCGCTTCGGCGACAAGTCCGTCGACAAGCATTCCACCGGCGGCGTCGGCGACAAGACGACGCTGATCGTCGCGCCCATCGTTTCCTCGCTCGGCGGCAAGATGGCCAAGATGTCCGGCCGCGGGCTCGGCCATACGGGCGGCACGGTCGACAAGCTCGAATCCATCCCCGGGTATCAGACCACGCTTTCGGCGGACGCTTTCATGCGGCAGGTCGAGCAGGTCGGCGTGGCCGTCATCGGCCAGTCCGGCAATCTCACCCCCGCCGACAAGAAGCTTTACGCCCTGCGCGACGTGACGGCGACGATCGACTCGCTGCCGCTCATCACGTCCTCCATCATGTCCAAAAAGCTGGCGGCCGGCGCGCATTCGATCGTGCTGGACGTCAAGATCGGCTCCGGCGCGTTCATGAAGACGCTCGAAGACGGCCAGAAGCTCGCCGAGAGCATGGTCCGCATCGGCCGGGCCTGCGGGCGGAACGTCGTGGCCGTCATGTCCAACATGGATATCCCGCTTGGCTTCTACATCGGCAACGCGCTCGAGGTGCGCGAGGCCGTCGAGGTCCTGCAGGGCCATGGCTGCCCGGATCTGACGGGCGTTTGCATCACGCTGGCGGCCAATATGCTCCACCTGTGCAACGGCTGGCCCATCGAAGAGGCCACGAAGCAGGCGCAGGAGGCCATTTCCTCCGGTCGCGCCTTCGAGCAGATGAAGCGCTGGATCGCGGCCCAGGGCGGCGACGCGGCCGTGCTGGACAATGTCAGCCTGCTGCCGCAGGCGTCGGTCCAATACGAGCTCAAGGCGCCGCAGGCCGGCTACATCCACCACATGGACGCGCAGAAGATCGGCGAGAGCTCCGCGATCCTCGGTGCCGGCCGCAAGACGAAGGACGACGTGATCGACCCAGCCGCCGGTATCGTCCTGAAGGAAAAGACCGGCGCGAAGGTCGAGCAGGGCCAGACGCTCGCCGTTCTGCACACGGACCGGCCCGAGACGCTGGCGGATGCCGAGCGCGTCTTCCTGGAGGCCATCCGCTGGGGTGCGGACGCGCCCGCGGCGCAGCCGCTCATCTACGGGATCGTAACGGAATAAAAGAGGAGACAGAGATATGTCAGATGTGATCGTCATTGGGGTCGCCGGCGGGACCGGCAGCGGAAAAACGACGCTCGTCAAAGCGCTCGTGAATCGCTTCGGCGATAATATCAGCGTGCTCAGCCACGATAATTACTACAAACGCCACGACGAAATGAGCTATGAGGAGCGGACGCATCTCAACTACGACTGCCCGGACGCGTTCGACACCGACATGATGATCGACCATCTGCGCATGCTCAAAAACGGGCAGGCCATCGACTGCCCGACCTACGACTATACCATCCACAACCGGGCGGAGGAGGTCCTGCACATCGAGCCGCGGCGGGTCATCGTGGTCGAGGGCATTATGATCTTTGTCAACAAGACGCTCTGCGACGAGATGAACATCCGCATCTTCGTCGACGCCGACGCCGACGTGCGCCTGTGCCGCCGGATCCGGCGGGACGTCAAGAAGCGCGGGCGGAGCATCGACTCCGTCATCGACCAGTATCTGACCACCGTTAAGCCCATGCACGAGCTCTACGTGGAGCCCAGCAAGAAAAACGCGCACATCATCGTCCCCGAGGGCGGTAAGAACCTCATCGCGCTGGAAATGATCATCAACCGCATCCAGCGTCACATCGACGCCTCTGCGGACTGACCCCGCAAAGCAAACGGCCCCGGCTTTCCGAATGGAAAGCCGGGGCTTTTTATGCTTCAGATACCGCCGGAGACGTAGTGCTTGCGCTTGTTTTCCTCCACGCGGTCCTCAATGGCGTGGGCGGCCTTGTAGTAGCCGCGTTTGATCTCCCGGACCGTGAGCTTCACCAGCACGATCGTCAGGCACACGGCCGGCATGAGGCCGAAGAGCGTACCGAGGACCAGCAGCAGCGCCGCATAGCTCTCGGCCATCCGGGCAGCGTTTTCCCAGTAGGGATAGATGACGCCGTTCGTCGTCATGACGCGCTTGCCGAACTTCCCGATCACCGAGATCAGGCCAGAGAGAGAAAACCGGCCGGTATTCTGCACGATCACGCCTTCGCCCACGGGGAATTTCTCCGTCATGAGCTTCTTGGCAAAGCCCGAGACGGGGTCGGGCAGGACGATCTCATAACAGTCGATGGGCAGCTCCGCCATGGCGTTCAGCGCGGCGTAGCTCATGTAGATCATGGCCTTGGAGGCCGACTGGACGCCCGTGGGGTCGGAAGACGCCTCGGCTCCGGCCTCCAGCGCGGCGGCTGTGGCGAAGTCGTCCTCACTTTTGACCACGCCCGCGATGGGGAAGGTCTTGCCGTTGATCGTCACTTCCATCCCGGCCACGTCGCTGCTGCCGAAGAGGTTGAAGGCCGTCTGCGCGTCGAGCACGACGCGGTCGGCCATATAGTCCTCGTCCGACACGTAGCCGCCGGACAGCAGCTGCAGCGGGTGGAACAGGAAATAGTCTCCTCCCACGCCGATGGCCGTGACCGTCACGCTGCCGGGTGATTTGCCGGAGACGGACAGCTGGGTGCTGCCGCTGTAGGCGTCGGCATAGAGGCGCGCAGAGGTGTCCGCACCCGGGTCCTGCGCGTCGGGTTCCGGCGCGAAGATGGAGTTCTGGACGAATTCGTCCTCCAGCGTCACGCGGAACGAGCGGATGGTATCGAGGTTGATCATGCCGTTCACCGGCAGGAAGGCCGATACCTGCGCAAAGCGCTCGCCGCTGCCGCCGCGCCAGACGTCGGCGGCGGACTGGGTGATGAGTGCGCCGGTCACCTTCCCCAGCATGGCGAAGCTGAACACAGACAGCGCCGTCTGGATCAGGCAGGCAATGAGGAGGGCAAGCTTCCCTCCGTGCAGCCGCGGCAGCCTGCGATGCCGCTCAAACCGCCCGCGCCGGATCATCCGTTATCGGCCAGCCGGACCTGCTTGCCGGCTTCGACGGGCTTGTTGCTGGTGGTGATGATGAAATCGCCGGAGCTGATACCGGAGACGGCGGCGGACTTATCGTCGCGCGCGAGCTCCTGCACGGTGACGCGGGTGGCGATGTAGCGGCTGCCGAGCGGCGAGCTCTTCGACTCGAGCACGTAGACGAACTTGCCGTTCGAATCCTCGCGCAGGCCGGAGAGCGGAATGAGCGCGTCATAGTTTGCGCTCTTCTGCCCGATGGAGAGCGTCACGTTCTGTCCGGCCTGGATATCGCCGGTGAGGGTGAAGACGAGGGTGCGATTGCCCGCGGTCTGGGAGCTTGTGATCTGGTCGAGCGTGGCGACGGCGTCGCCGCCCCAGAAGTTGACGAGCTCGGCGGTGTCGCCGGTCTTGACCTTCTTGGCCTGGTCGTTGGTGACGTCGATCTTGACGGTAAAGCCGCGGTCGGTCACGTTGATGGTGGCCAGCGGCTGCTCCTCGCCGCCGATGGACTTGCCGGCCGAAGCGTTGATGGACGCAATGGTGCCCGACACGCTGGATTTGACCTCCAGCTCATCCGCATTCTCGCGCAGCTTGTCGACCTCCGCCTGCTTGCGCTCGATGGCCTTTTTTGACGCTTCCATATCGACGGAAGAGGAATCGCCGAGATTCTGCTTGAAAACAAGGTCTTCAAGGGTTTTTTTCGTAGATTTGACCGTTTCAGCGGCGGAAGACGCGCTGGTGAGTTTGTCCACTGCCGTCTGTTGATCGGTGATCTGGCTGTCAAGCGAATCGCTCTGCTTCGTCAGATCGTCGATGGAACGTTCATAGTTGCCGACGATGGTCTGGGCCGTGCTCATTTCGCTGTTTGCTTCCTTGATCTTATCATTGATGGTTGCGATCTGCAGAAGCTCCTGCAGTTTATACAAACCGATTGGAACATTGCCGCCACCGAGATAGCAGTTTGCAAGGTTTTCATAGGCGGCTCGATAAGTTGCCGCAAGATCATCGGAGTAAGCATAAGTTTGAATATTTTGCTGTCCTTCCGAACCGGTCGTCGAGCGGCCGCTTCCAATTCTTGCAGCCATAGCCGCATCACTTTTATAGCACTCGTCCATGATTTCCTTGCTCTTATCGCACATATTATAGAAATCATTGAAGGCACTGTCATATTGCGCAAGTTGTGCTACAAAATCTTTTTTCAGATTTTTGATGCTGCTTTCATAATCATCCTTTGAATAGATGGCCTCTGAAAGTTTTGCATACAGCAGCGTATCTTTCAGTTTTTCCTTTTCTTCCTCTAACGACTTCACCGTCGCCTCATGCTCCGTTACAGTCGACTGAGCGTCCGTATAATCTTTTTCGCCTTTCAGCTTGGTCAGCTGGTTGTCGACGGTGGTTTTGGCGGTCTGCAGCTCCTTGAGCTTGGCGTCTGCGGCAGCCTTCTGCGTTGCAAGCTGCGTCGCGCTGACGCTGCTGTACTGGTTATAGATCGCCAGCGCCTCGTTATACGCCTCTTTTGCCTTCTGCAGATCGTAGTTTTCCTGAGACGCCGTGTTTCCGGCTTCGATCAGACTCTTGTCGTAGTTCTGCTGGAGCGTCTCGAGGTCCGTCTCCGCCTGCTTGAGCTCGTCCGAGTCCTCCGCTTCGAGCACGAACATCGTATCCCCCACGTTGATCTCCTGGCCGGTCTTGACCAGGACGCTGGCGACCTTGCGGGTCTGCTTGATGGTGACGTTATAGACCTCGCTGGCCTCGACGGTGCCGCTGCCGCGGATGCGGGCGTTGATGGCGCCGGAGGCGGCCTGCTGCGCCGCGACCTCGGGCAGGGAGGCATTCATGATCGTCTTGGAGAAGAAGGTCAGCACCAGCAGGACCGCCAGAAAAATGATGGCCGCGGTCTTGACCCATTCGCGTTTTCTTACACTGTTTTCCATGTCTCTTTCCTTATCCTTTCACAGAGCCAGAATGTGCGATGCCTTCCACCAGATACGCCTCGCCGTGCAGAAACAGCAGCAGACCGGGGATCATATAGATGACGGCGGCGGCAAAGGCGATGCCGATCTCGCCGGCGTTGATGCTGGACAGGAACATCGAAAGCGGCTGCTTCTCCACGTCGTTGAGCAGGATCAGCGGCTGTTCGACCATGTTCCAGTTGTCGATAAACACCAGGATCGCAATGGAATAGAGGGCGCTCCGGCACTGCGGCAGGCAGATGTTCCAGAAGATGTGCCACTCGTTCGCGCCGTCGATCTTGGCCGATTCAATGACGGCCATGGGGATACGGCGCATGAATTTGGTGAGCAGAAAGACCGAGAACGGCGCAAACGCGCCGGGCAGGAAGATCGCCCACCGGGTATTGAGGATCTTCAGCCAGTCGCTCACCAGATAGTTGGGGACCAGCGTGACCTGATACGGCATGAGCATCAGAATCACATAGAAGAAGAACAGACTGTCGCGCACCTTCCCGCGCCAGCGGGTAAAGCCGTAGGCCGCGATGGACGCGACCATGAGCTGCGCGAAGACGATCGGCGCGGTCAGGATAACGGAGTTCCAGAATTTCAGCAGATAGTCCGGGCTTTTGAGCAGGACGGTGAAATACTGGGTGAAGCTGACCTTGTCGGGGATGAATTTGAGTTCAATGGTCTTGGAGATGTAGCTCTTGCCGTCGTTGGCGTTTTCAAAGACCTGGCCGTAGCTGGCCGTGATCTCGCTCTGCGTCATGAAGGAGTTCGTAATGGTCAGAACCGTCGGCAGCAAAAACAACAGCGCGAACACCGCGCAGAGCAGGAAGCAGACCGTGCGGGAAAAATAGCGTTTTTTCTTCATCCTTCCACGTCCTTTCCGAAGATGTTCTCCACGAAGAACAAAAGGGCAATGAGGATGACGATGACGATCGCCAGCAGCACCGCCGCGGCGGACAGGCGCTGGTAGTCGGCGGAATTGAACATGTTGTTCATGAAATGCTGCATCATGTAAAGCCCGTCGTAGGGGTAATTGCCGGTGAGAAGATAGATCTCGCGGAAGACCTTGAACGAGTTGATGATGGACAGGATCGTCACGAACAGAACCGTCGGCGAGAGATATCGGAGCTTGATGTGAAAGAACTGGTAGGCCGCCGACGCGCCCTCGACCTCCGCGACCTCGAGCAGCTCGCGCGGGATATTGCTGAGGGCGGCCATGAACAGGATCATGTTGTAGCCGAGGTTTTTCCACAAAAACAGCACGACGATGACGACCATGCAATAGTCGGATTTCAGCCAGTCGATCTTATCCGCGCCGAAGACCTGCAGGAATTCGTTGATGACGCCGTTATAGTGGAACAGCACCTGCCAGATGAGGATGATGGACGCAATGGGGACCATCATGGGGCTTAAAAAGAAGGTGCGGAACTCGCTTTTGAGGGGGATCCGCGCCTCGAGCAGCAGCGCCAGGCCAAGCGACAGCACCACCGCCAGCGGCACGGACAGACCCGTGAACGTGAACGTGTTTTTGACTGCGATCTTGAACGCGCCGTTCTGCCAGACGTTGATGTAGTTCTTGAGCCCGGCGAAGCTGTGGTCGGTCAGGCCCACGGTGAAGGAATAATAGATGACGATCAGAAACGGGATGATATAAAACGCCAGCATCCCGAGAAAGCTCGGGCCGGAGAAGCACATGGAGGCGAGAAAATCGCGCACCTTGTTGTTCATCCGCGTCCAGAGGCTTTTCCCGGACGGCTTCGTCTCATATTTCCCGCGCGACCGGAGAGAAAGCTTTTGCACAGTCTGCGTCTCCTTTGCGTTGGAAAATGCTCATAGCTCCCGGCCGCCGGGCGATCGGGATTTATCGGCATTTTCAGTGAATGGAATGCTCCGTCCAAAGGCTCCCCTGAAAGGGGAGCTGTCAGCGAAGCTGACTGAGAGGTTTCGCAGCAGGCAGCCGCAAAAAACGAAAGCCCTATGCAGATCCGCACTGCCCGCAGGACCTCTCCGTCTCGGCTTCGCCGAGCCACCTCCCCTTTCAGGGGAGGCTTACAGGAGCACCCGTCTCAAGGCCCCCCTTGCGCACAAGGGGAGCCTTGCTTGATATTTACCGCTGCTCCTGCACGTACAGGTTGACGCGGCTCTGGATCATGTTGGCGGTGGTCTGGACATCCTTGTCGCCGGCGAAGTAGGCGCTGACCTCGTCGGAGACGATGGATAGGATCTCGTCGTCATAGTCGACGATGCCGGTCGCGCTGTTGATGACGGAGAGGATCTGGTCGACGTCCTCCTGCGTCAGGGCGTAGACCTGCTGCCAGGTGCTCTCGCCGTTTTCAACGACCTCGTAGGTGCCGATGCACATCTTGTCGGGTTCACCGTCTTCGTCCCAGTCGACCTGTTCGCCGTTTACGTCGAGCTGATACTGCTCGGTCATGACAGAAGTCATCTTCTTGTCAAAGGCCTCCTGGCTGATGGGGAAGGCGTACATGGACTCGGCGTCCTCGTTCGTCTGCCGGATCATGGTGCTGACGAAGTCCCACGCGGCGTCCGGATATTTCGTGACGGAGGAGATGGCCATCGGGCACTGGATATAGAACGAGTTGCCCGGCTCGCCGCTTTCCGACGGATAGCCGACGAAGGTGACCTTGTCCTTTACGGGGTAGATATTGTAGATATAGTCCTCAAAGCTGTAGAAGCTCGTCGTGGCCATGAGCTGCTTGCCGCTCAGAATGCGGGTCGCGTCGGATTCCCAGACAGGATCGTCCATGGTATCGACGGTGGCCGCCTCCGAAGAATAGGCGATCACGTCGTCCGAGGTGCTGTCGTCGGGGAAGGAATTGCAGAAGGCCAGCAGCTGCTGGAAGGCCTCGGAATCGAAGGTGCACTTGCCCGTCGTCCAGTCGACGAAGGCGGCCAGATTGCGCGTCAGGCAGTTGTTGAGCACGGAGCTCTTCGTCCAGCCGGTGGAGAAGACCGTCGCGCCCTCCTGCAGCTGCGTCATGGCATCCTGCACGGCGGCGACGTTCCAGGTGTCATACTGGTCGACGATGGAGGACAGGGCATAAGCCGTCTCTACGGAGAATTTGGTCGGCAGCTCATAGAGCTTGCCTTCCTTCTCGATCGCCTTCAGGACCTGCGGGACGAAGTAATCCCGGCTCAGGCCGCTGCCGCCGTCCATAAATGTATAGAGGTCGGCCACGACGCCCTTGGCGGCGTATTTGTCGATGGGCAGGCTGCTGGTCAGGAACAGATCCGGCACGCTGCCGCTGATGATCTCGGTGGTGAGCTTGGTGATGCCGGCGTTATAGTCGTCGTCCGTGGCGTATTCGCTGTAGTCGACGACCTGGATGCGGTACTGGTCGTTCGACTTGTTGTATTCGACGATCTTGCTGCGCAGGCTCCAGTCAAGGCCCATGCACGCAAGCGTCAGGACGGTCTTTTCCTTGACCTCGGAAGCGTCAATGCGGTGCAGGACGATAAGCTGGTAGGCGGTCGTGTCGCTGCTCCAGTCCTGCGTCATGCCGACGACGCGGCCGTCGGAGAGCATCCCGGAGTCATACATGTTGCTGGTGTCGACATCGCAGGCCATCCAGTCAACGAGCTTGTCCTTCGTATCGCTCGCGAAGGTGTAGCCATAGATGTTGTCGTTGTTCTTGTAATAGAAATCGTAGGCGTCGTCGCCCGGATAGACGTTCCAGACGTTGGCCGGCATCTTGATCTTCTCGCCCCAGGTCTTCGTCTCAAGATCGACGGGGATGAAGAACTGGCCGTTCTCGTCGGTGCTCTCCGCGGTGTCGGTGGCGTAGTTGTACCACAGGATACCGACCTGATCGGGCTGCAGGCGGCAGAGGCTGCCGCTGTACTGGCTGTCGTCGATCTTGAACAGGAGCTTGCCTTCGGCGTCCAGCACATAAATGTAGTTGTAGTCGGTGACGTAGAGATTGCCCGCCGCGTCGACGGCGAAGGACGAGATGTTGCTGCCCATGCCATCCTCCTCGTCCGTGCCATCGTCGGTCACGGAGAGGTCGACATTGGCGATCGTGCTGCCATCGGCGGCAACGTGCATGAGGTAGGCCGTGCTCATGTCCGTCGAGGGGTAGTCATACTTGTTCATGGTGTTGGGATCGAAGTCCGCGGGCAGGTCATACTTTGCCGCATAGACGTTCACGAGCATCCAGAGCGTGCCGTCGTCGGAGCCTGCCATGTTGTAGCAGTCGACGTTGCCCTCGCAGTCCTCGGGAACCGTGGGCAGCTGCAGGTTGGGAAGCTGGGTGCACGCGCCGGTATCGGGGTCGACAGACAGAAGGATCAGCTCCTGGGTGTAATACGACCAGGTGTCGCCCGTGTCCGGGTCGGTCTGGACGATCTCGTCGCCCTGCACGTAGGCGGTCAGGAAGATCGTCGTGCCCGCGGTGCACATCGTGTTGACGTACTGGATGTTCTCGGGCAGCTGCAGGTCGAGGTAGTCGGCCTGATAGGCGTATTTCGCCGTCGTGGCGGCGGGCTTGGTCTGGTCGATGAGCGAGCCGCTGGAGTCGGTCTTGCTGCCCGGCGTATCAGAGTTTTTCGAGCAGCCCGCAAACAGGCTCATCACAAGCAGAGCCGCCAGCGCGAGCGCAAAAAAGCGTTTGAATTTCATGCTGTTCTCCTTTTTCATTCAGAAACTATATGTTGTACCATTGTATGATCGTGTCAGCCTATTTTGCTGCCTGTATCATACCAAATCAAAGACGCAAAGAAAAGTCCGGCGTTGCAAAATTCAGATATTTTTAAGAACTGCCGTCCGGGTCCCCTGCGGGCAGGATGGGAAGGATGACCTCGGCGGTGAACTTCCCGCTCTCGGTATAGCGCTTGAAGCTGCCCGACATCTGCGCCATGATCTTCGCGCAGGTGCGCAGGCCGATCTTGTTGGATTCGATGCGCCCCGCGCCGGGGTTCACGCTGTTGGACAGGCAGACGTGCAGCGCCCCATCCTCCAGCAGCGCCACGATGGCCACGGGCCGGGCGGGGTCGGCATATTTGCGGATGTTGTCGAACAGATTGTCGAACACGCGCTTGAGGTAGGTCACGTCGGCCTCGATCTGCACGTCCTGCTGCGGCAGGAGCAGCTGGACCGTAAAGCCCTGCTGCTGCAGCTGCGCGCGGCTCTCGCCCAGGAGCTGGCCGAGCAGGATCGACGCGTCATAGCGCTCCAGCTGCAGCGGCAGCTCCTTGCAGCCGAACAGCAGGGAGTAGCGGAACAGCTCGTCGGTCAGCCGCTTGAGCTGCTCGGCCTTGCCGTAGGCGGCGTCCAGATAGCTCTGCAGCTCCTCCTGCGTCCGGTACTGCCCGGTCTTTGCCAGATCCAGATACCCCAGCAGCGCGGTCAGTGGGTTGCGGATGTCGTGCGACATGGCGGTGATGAGATCGCTGTTCTGCTGCAGCGCCCGCTGCTCCTCGCTGGTCTTGCGCAGCAAAGACAGCCGCATCTGCTCGACGCTCGCGGTCAGCTGCGCGAGCTCGTCGCTGCCCTTCGGCTCGAGCTGCAGATAGAGATTGCCCTCGCCGATGGACTGCACCTCGTGCGAGATGGCCACGACCTTGCGCGCCACGCGCCGGTTATACGCCAGCAGCGTCAGCGCCAGCACGGCGCAGCCCAGCAGCAGCGAGACGACCCAGGTCACATCGTAGAGCCGGCTGTCCGAATTGTCATAGATCACGGCGTAGACCGTCCCGTCGCGGAAGGCGATCGGGTAGACGACCTCGGCCCCCTGCTCCTTCAGGGAATAGGCGTCGACCGCGGCGATGTCCGCGCCCCACCAGCCGATCTCGAGGATCTGCCGCTGGTCGCGGTAGAGAAGGATATAGTAGTCCTTCCTGCTCTCGCCCCACTGGGCCAGCGCGTTCGTATTGCGGGTCGTCAGAGCGTTCTGCCGGACGTAGCCCTGCAGCTCCTGCGCGGCCCGGTTCGTCCGCTTCAATACGGCCGCTTCGCTCAGATAGCAGCGCCCGATGATCGCCTCGCCCGCAGTCTCGGCCAGCAGCGCCATGCACACGCCCAGCACCAGCCCCAGCAGCAGCACGAACAGCGGCTTGACGCTCAGCGAGAGGAATCGTTTCTTTTTCTCAGTCAATCTGATAGCCCTTTCCCCATACGGTGCGGATCAGCCGCGGGTTGGCCGGATCCTCCTCCAGCTTCTTGCGCAGATTCACGATATGCACCATCACAGTATTGTTGGACGCCGGCATGTACGTCTCATGCCAGACCGTCTCATAGATCGTGCGCACCGGCACGACGCGCCCGCGGTTCTGCGCCAGGCACTGGAGGATGGAAAACTCCGTCTCCGTCAGCTCCAGCGGCGCGCCGTCGAGCAGCACGCGGCGGTTTTCCTCGTCCAGCACGATGCCGGGGCGGAGCATCCGCCCGCTCGATTTGTTTTTATACACCCGGTAGCGCCGCAGCAGCGACTCCACCTTCATCATGAGCTCCGCGTGGGAAAAGGGCTTGGCCAGATAATCGTCGCCGCCGGCGTCGTAGGCGCGGCGCTTGTCGTTTTCCTGCGTCTTGGCCGTGAGGAACAGCACCGGCGCCGTCGAGCAGGCGCGCAGCCGGCTGCACGCGTCGTAGCCGTCGAGGTCGGGCATCATGATATCCATCAGAATGAGGTCGATCTCCGGGCAGCGCCGGATGGTCTCGACGGCCTCGAGGCCGGTCGCCGCCTCCAGAACGGTATAGCCGCTGTTTTCAAGCAGGATCCGGCAGATGCGCCGGATATCCGGCTCGTCGTCCACCACGAGAATGCGGATCGTTTCTTCCATACTTGACGCCTCCTTTGCCCGTCCATTGTATCACAGCTTGCCGGAAAAGCGGGCGGAATTAAGAATTTTTAAGACATTTCTTTGCGCCTGTCCGGAAATGTGCCCGGAGTGGCCGAAAATGCGCGTGACGAAGGGCGAAAAACATGATATACTATAGCAGCATCAACGCAAACAGGAGGGGCGGGCATGGAGCTGCTTTATACCGACGCGCGCATCGTGGTCTGCCTCAAGCCCGCGGGCGTTTTGTCCACCGACGAGCCCGGCGGCATGCCGGAGCTGCTGCGCCGCGCCCTCGGCGAGCCGGAGACCGGCTGCGTCCGCACCGTTCACCGGCTGGACCGGCCGGTCGGCGGCGTGATGGTCTTCGCCCGCTCGCGCATGGCGGACAGTCTGCTGTCCAGGCAGGTGCAGGCGCATACATTCCAGAAGGACTATCTCGCCGTGCTCGAGGGCGTCCCGGCCCAGCCATCCGGCGTGCTGGAGGACCAGCTGCGCCGCGACACCGCCGCCCGGCGCACCTGCGTCGCCGACGCGCCCGGGCCGGATACGCGTCCGGCGCGGCTTTCCTACCGCGTGCTGGGCGAGGAAGACGGCCGCGCGCTCATCCTCATCCGGCTGGAGACCGGGCGCACGCACCAGATCCGCGCGCAGTTCTCTTCCCGCGGGCTGCCGCTGTGCGGCGACGCGAAATACGGCGCGGCCGCGCCCGGGCCGCTCGGATTGTGGTCGTACCGGATCGCGTTCTGCCACCCGCAGACGGGCCGGCCGCTGCAGTTTTCCCATCTGCCCCCGGCAGAAGACCCCTGGCTGCCATTCCAAACAGCATTATCACAACTTCAAGGAGGTCCCCATGGCCAGAACGAAAGAACTTGATATGCTGAACGGCGCGCTGCTGCCGAAGCTTATGATGTTTTCCCTGCCGCTGGCGCTCACGGGCATTCTGCAGCTGCTGTTCAACGCGGCAGACGTGATCGTCGTCGGCAAATTCGCGGGCAGCACGTCGCTGGCCGCCGTCGGCGCGACCTCGGCGCTCATCAACCTTCTGACCGGCGCGTTCATCGGCATCTCCGTGGGCGTCAACATTCTCGTCGCCCGCTATATCGGCTGCCGGGACGACGCGGGCGTCAGCCGCGCGGTCCACAGCGCCATCACGCTGAGTCTGCTGCTCGGCGTGGTCACGTTCCTGCTGGGCTTCTTCCTCTCCACGCCGATGCTGGAGCTGATGGGCACGCCCGACGATGTGCTGCGGCTGGCGAGCCTCTATCTGCGGATCTATTTCATCGGCATCCCCGGCGCGCTGATCTACAACTTCGCCGCGGCCATCCTGCGCGCCTACGGCGATACGAAGCGGCCGCTGCTGTTCCTCGCCGTCTCGGGCGTATTGAACGTCTTTCTCAATCTGTTCTTCGTCATCGTCTGCCGGCTGGACGTGGCGGGCGTCGCCATTGCGACGGTCGTTTCGCAGTATGTGTCGGTCGTGCTGATCCTCGTCTGCCTCATGCGGCAGACGGGCCCGGCCCGGCTCAGCCTCCGCCAGCTCCGGCTGCACCCGTCCGAGGCGCTGCGCATGATCCAGATCGGCCTGCCGGCCGGACTGCAGTCGGTGGTCTTCAACATCTCGAACGTCATGGTGCAAAGCTGCGTCAATTCCTTCGGCGCGGACGTCATCGCGGCCAATACCGCCTCGGCCAACATCGCCGCCTTCACCTACACCGCGATGAACGCCGTCTTCCACGCCGCCATCACCTTCACCAGCCAGAATCTCGGCGCGCGGCGGTACGACCGGATCTGGAAGATCTTCTGGAACTGCCAGCTGACCGTGATGCTCATCGGCGTGCCGCTGTGCGTGCTGAGCACCGTCTTTGGCCCGCAGCTGCTGAGCATCTATGTCTCCGCCGACGATCCGGCGCGTGACGCCGTGATCGCAATGGGCATGATCCGCACATACTATGTCACGACCCCCTATTTCCTCTGCGGCATCATGGAGGTCTGCTGCGGCATGGTGCGCGGGCTCGGAAAATCGTGGCTGCCGATGGTCGTGACGATCTTCGGCGCCTGCGTGATGCGGATCGTCTGGATCTACACCATTTTCGCGTGGAAGCATACGCTTCCCGCCCTCTATGTCTCTTACCCCATCAGCTGGGTCATCACCGCGGCCATGCATGTCGTCTGCTTCGTCTATTTCTGGAAGCGGATCCGCCGGAAGCTCGAGCAGACCGCACCCGCGGCAGCGGATATCAGAAAGGAGTCCTGATTTTTCTGTATGCGAGTCATTGATATCGACGACGTCATCTACGCCATGCGCAGCCAGACGCAGTTCGTCCTGCGCTGTGAGGAGGTCTTCCACGACAAGATCAGCGCGGCGGCCGGCGCCATTCTCTCGGCGCAGCCGCGCAAGCCCTACGTCTGCCTGACCGGCCCCTCCGGCTCCGGCAAGACGACCACCGCCATGCGCCTGAAGGCGTATCTGGAAAACCTGGGCGTCAAGGTCTGCCTTCTGAGCATGGATAACTTTTTCCTGCCGCTCGCCGAGCGGCCGAAGGATCTGACCGACTGGGAATCGCCCCTGTGCGTCAACCGCCAGCTGCTGCTGGGCACCATCGAGAAGCTCTCCAACGGCGAGACCGTGCAGGTGCCCTGGTACGACTTCCCGAACAACCGCACCGGCGGCTACACCCCCATGGAGGGCAGCCGCGAGGCCGTCATCATCGCCGAGGGCATCCACATGCTCAATCCCCTGCTCTTCGATCCCATCCGTGACCGCGCGACCGGCATCTATGTCGCGCCCCGCACGCGCATCATCACCCCGGGCGACCGCATCATCCACCCCGAGCAGGTCCGGGTGGCCCGCCGCATGATCCGCAACTATCAGGGCCGCGGCAACTCCCTGCGCGAGACCATCATCCGCGCCCAGTCCGTCAACCAGGGCGAGCAGAAATACATCGCCCCCAACAAGCCGAACGCCTCCATCCACATCGATTCCTTCCACGACTACGAGCTGTGCATCCTCGCCAAATACCTGCGGCAGATCCCGCAGTTCGCCTCGGATCTCGACGACGCGTTCATCGCCGAGCACGGTCTGACGGTCCTCATGGACGTGGTCCGGAGCCTGCCGCCCCTGGACACACCGTACGTCCCCCGCGACTCCATCGTCCGCGAATTCGTCGGCGGAAGCATCTTCCAATATTAAAAAACAGCCCTGCACGCCATCGCGTGCGGGGCTGTGAGACTATCTGGAAACTATTTGCACTGTAAAAGCTGTAGATCAGTTGCAGGGGCAGACATCCCTCTGCGCCACACCGATTGCCTATCAGATTTTTGGTGCCGAAAGAGCCTGCCATTGTTGGTGGCGGCTGAATCGGTGCTCTGAAATCTGCAGTGTGCGCCTGCGGGCGCGGAAAGTGCGCTTTAGAACCATGTTCTTGTTCTGGAATAGCGGAACAGCTCCCAGAGCGTGATGAGCACCTGCACGGCGGCACAGACGACGAAGATGAGCTTCAGATACGGGATCGACGGGATGGAGAGATAGATGCACAGCCCCGCCGACCAGATGAGCGCCGTAATGGAAAGCCCCTGCATCAGAATGCCCCACCACAGCGACGTGAACACGATGCACACGATGCTCGACACCGGCACGGGCCTTGCCCCCATGGTGTCGTGGTCGACCACGGGCTCTTACACCGCCACAACGCTCGGCGTTTCCAATTTGGCGTTCGCGCCGTTTGCGCCGATGCTGTGGCTGTCGATCGTATTTTCTGTCATTTACGCCGTGACCGGCATCGGCACGGCCAAGGCGAAGGAGAACTAAGGTATGGAACGGATTTTACAGCGCTGGTACGATATGATCTCCATCCGTTCGGTCAACGGACACGAGGCACAGATGGCGGATTACGTGGCGAATGTCCTGCGTGAGCTTGGCATGGACCCGCACTACAGCTATTTTGAAGAGGATACCGCGCGCGAGCGCCCGTCGGTCTGGTCGGTGCTCGACAGCGGCCGGCCCGGCAAGACCGTGCTGCTCATCGGACACATCGATACGGTCGGGGTATCTGACCGCTGGAAGACCGACCCGTTTACCCCTACGGAGATCGACGGCAAGGTCTATGGCCGCGGCGCGATGGACATGAAGGGCGGCCTCGCCGCGATCCTGGAGACGCTGACCTATTACGCCGCCCATCTCGACGAAATCAACGGTAAGATTTTAGCCTGCTTTGTCGCCGACGAGGAGGGCCTGAGCAAGGGCACCTATCAGCTTGTGGCGGAGGACGTCATCCACGCCGACTACGCCATCATGGGCGAGTGCCGCTACGACGATGTGGCTGTCGGCTTCCGCGGCCGCTACAGCTTTGAGGTGACGGTCCATGGCGTGGCCGCACATGCCAGCCACTATCCGGCGGTAGGTGAGAACGCATTGATCTCCGGAGGCAGGCTGGCTGCGGCCA
>OLWE01000249.1_pt1 | contig 38672 bp, 30 predicted proteins | sample 1673591 | NCBI WGS metagenome assembly OLWE01 (sample SAMEA103958116, study PRJEB25191) | human gut metagenome | biome: human-associated habitat [ENVO:00009003]; feature: intestine environment [ENVO:2100002]; material: feces | place: Germany | collected 2013/2015 | reverse complement strand
ATTTTGCATCCTCCCGGCGGCGACTTTCTATGCTATTCCGCTTCCTCCGCGCCCCACTTTTCCGGCACATCCGGACACCCCTGCCGTTTCTTCGCGGCGCGCGCTTCGACGTAGCAGCCGCAGAGCGCACACGTTCCGCTATGCAGGTCATCGCAGGTGCGGCAGATGTTCAGGCGCGCGGTGTAGGTCGCTTCATCGGTCTTCTCGTCCGCCGAGAGCGAAGCCACATAGTCCCGCACGAGCTTCGCCATATCCGCCTGACCGCTTTCCAGCAGCGTGCAGCGGCAGGGCTTTCGCGCATCAGCCACGAATCGTGACCTCCACCACTGAGCAGGCAGGCAGCGTCATCTTGAGACCCGTTTCGGTCACGCGGACGGCGTCGAACGGCTTCACCGTCACCTTTTCCGCGTCCTCGAACGTGTTCTTGTCGTGCATATCGCCCGTCAGGATGCGCGCGGTCACGTTCTTTGCAGACGCGCCGGAGAGGTGCACCACCACATCCAGCGCCTCGGTGCAGGAGGTGTTCGTCGCCGTCAGGGTGATGACACCTTCCTTCTCCGAGGCGGTCGCGGTCAGCTGCTTCACGCCGCCGCACTCGCCGCAGGTGATGGCGGACGGCAGATAGTTCGCATCGTGATGCGCCTTGTAGAGTTCGAAGACGTGGTACGTCGGCGTGCAGATCATCTTCGCGCCGTCGGTCAGGATAACCGCCTGCAGGACGTTGACCATCTGCGCGATATTCGCCATGACCACGCGGTCGCAGTGGCTGTTAAAGATATCCAGTGTCAGCGCCGCTACCATCGCGTCGCGCATGGTGTTCTGCTGATAGAGGAAGCCCGGATTCGTGCCGGGTTCGCAGTCGAACCACGTTCCCCATTCGTCGACAATCAGCCCGACGCGGTGCTCGTGGTCGTACTTGTCCATAATCGCCAGATGGCCGCAAATCAGCGTGTCCATGTAGGCGGCATTGCGCAGGGTAAGGTAGTATTCGTCCGCATCGAAATCAGTTGCGCTGCCTTTCTTGTCCCATGCATACGGCACGGTGTAGTGGTGCAGGGTAATGGCGTCGAGGTAACGCCCGGCACGCTCCATCAGCTTGTCCGTCCAGTTCCAGTCGCCGGAGCTGGGCCCGCAGGCGATGCGGTAGAGCTTATTGTCGCCATAGTTGCGGCAGAACGTCTGGTAGCGGCGGTATTCGTCGGCATAGTATTCCGGGCGCATGTTGCCGCCGCAGCCCCAGTTTTCATTGCCCACGCCGAGGTATTTGAGGTTGAACGGCTCCTTGTGCCCGTTCGCCCAGCGCTTCTGCACAACGGTGGAATCGCCCGTGGAATTCATGTACTCCACCCATTCCGCCATTTCGCGCACCGTGCCGGAGCCGACGTTCGCGTTGACGTAGGGTTCGCAGCCGATTTGGCGGCACAGTTCCATGAACTCGTGCGTGCCGAAGGAGTTGTCCTCCACTACGCCGCCCCAGTTCGTGTTCACCATGCGCTTGCGGGTTTCTTTCGGGCCGATGCCGTCCTCCCAGTGGTATTCATCCGCAAAGCAGCCGCCCGGCCAGCGCAGCACCGGCACGCCGATTTTCTTCAGCGCCTGCACCACGTCCGTGCGCATGCCATTGACGTTGGGGATGTCGGAGTTTTCACCCACATAGACGCCGCCGTAAATGCAGCGTCCGAGGTGCTCCGAGAAATGGCCGTAGATGTTCTTGTTGATTTTCTTGCCGGATTGCCCAGCCGCGTTGATGGAAAGGATTGCCGCCATATGCTTGTCCTCCGTCTCTTTTTTGTGCTGGTTGCGCCCATTGCGCGCATTCATAAAGTAGATATTCGCCCAATCTATCAGGATTCCTGCCGCATTTTTTCTTTTTTTACGAAATGTTTTTCGACAGTGTGATGGTCGTCACCGCGGGCGAGTTGAACAGGCGGAAGCTCATCCACCACGGGTAAATCAGCCCTTTGCCCAGTCCGGGGCTAATATACTGCCAAATTCCGCCAAAGAAGCTTAGTCCCTGCACCTGACTGTCCTCCGGAAACCAGCCCAGTTCCGGCACATACAGCGCACCAACGCCCGGAATGCGCCACTGCCCGCCGCAGTAGCCGCCCGTGACAATCAAGTCCACATTGTTCATCGCGCAGACGGCTTTCGGGTCGGCGTTCTGCTTCGCGGTGGTGATGTACTCCTGCGTCAGCGGCATTCCGCTCACACAGACTTGCATGTCCTTGTCCATCATTTCCGCCATGGCCGCCTCGATGCGGTCAAGCCTGTCCAGCTGATAGACCGCCAGCCGCTGGAGCGCCGCCTGATCAGCCGTCAGCGTCGGCAGGGCATTCAAGCCGTCCAGCTGCTTCTGGTATGCCTTGCGCGCGCTGGGGATGTTGAGCGTATACAAATCCTCCGGTACAAACCAAATGGTGGATTTTTCCCGCGTGAATGACACGGGCACATCCAGCATCGTCACGCCCGCGTCAATGAGCGCCTGCGCCCAATCCGCATAAGGCGAAAGGGAGGCGTGCGCCGTCGTCGCGTAGGGGGACGGGTCGCCGCTGCCGGGCAGGAACAGCACCTTCGACCCCGCCGGAAGCTGCTCCAGGAGCGCCAGCGCCGGCGCCGCGTCGCCGTTCTCGCCAATCATATTGCCCGTCATGATGACGCAGGAGACTGCGCGCGTGCCGACCGCTTTGCCAATCGACGCCTGATTCAGCCCGCGGTACTCCCCGTTCAAATCCGTCAGCAGAAGAATCGACCACTGATCCAGCGAATTGGGCAAATCGGGAATGGTAACGGTCTGCCGCAGCGTCTTGACGGTATTGCTGATGGCAAAGTTCGCCACCGCGCCCGCACCAAACGTCAATAGCAGTACGACCAGCAGCGTCACGCCGATTTTTCGCCCCAGATGGGATTTTTCCTCAAAAATGTTCTCATTCCGTCTGGACAAGGGCGTTCCTCTCCTTTCTGACTTTCTTGGGGAATGCGGTTACTCCGCGTCTTCCCCCGGCACATACGGCATCAGGAAGCAGTTCACATAGTACGCATATTTTCCCGACGTCGAGTTGCTCGGTTTTGCCGTCACGACCGTGTAATCCACGCAGTCACTCGCCGGAATCTCGCGTTCGTCCTCCGGCACTTCGGACAGGTTTGTCGAGGTCTTTTTGTTCGTGTTCACCTCGGCGTTCATGTCGTAGTCGTGGATGTACATCTTGACGCGGCTTGCCATATTTCCCTCCAGCGTCGTGATGCGGTACTTGCCGTCGCCCAGGTCCTTCACGTCGTACACCAGCGCAACGTGAATCGTCTTGTTGAACGAGCAGCCGTACACCAGCAGGAAGCCCGGCTGCGGCACATTCGTCGTGCGGTTCATCAGCTGATAGCCGCGCAGCAGCTTGCCGACGCTGGCCTCCTTAACGTGATGGACGCCCTCCACCTGTACGAACACGCCGTCCTCAGATTCCTTCGCGGCCTTCTTGACCGCTTCCAGTTCCTCCATCTCGACGTTCGCCTGCATCATGCACCAGGTGATATAGCCGCCGCACCAGCCGAAGCCGATGCCCTTGCCGCGCCACTCAGTGTACTTATTGACGTTTTTGAGCGTCTTGCCGTCCAGCTCTTTCCATTCGTTATAGGCAATATCCAGCACCTGCTGAATCTGCTCCGGCGGCTGCACGGGCGCTTCAGTGGAAATCGCGACCGGCGGGGGCGTCGGGGTGGCTTTGGCGGCGAGCGCCGTTGGCAGGAGCAAGGTCATCAGCAAGAGGGCACACAGCCCGCGAAGCAAGCGTTTCATCAGTGAATCCTTCCTTTCGGAGATTTCTTCAATTTAAGCATACCACGTTTTAGGATGTTTGGAAAGGGGCAAGTGAAGTTTTTACAAATGAAAGCCGCCATTCGACTTTTGATAGCGGTCGAATGGCGGCTGATGTTCTATTCTTCTCACGGATAAACACGCGGGCACTGTATGCAGTCGTCACCAACCGAATCGCGCGGAAGGGTCAAGGGAGGAACTCCCTTGCAGGGTGCAGGGGCAGCGCCCCTGCCGGAGTCCAGAGGCAGAGCCTCTGGTGGGGTCAAGGGGCAAAGCCCCTTGGGTCACTCCTTCGCCGCTTCTTCCTTCGCCATGCGGGCGGCGCGCTCCTTCGCATAAATCGCCATTGCGCATTCAAGGCGCTTCCGCTCCATCTGGCACTCCATGTCGTAGGGCTGGGAAATGTCGCCATGGAAGGCTTCGGCATTCGCCGCGCAGCCACCGGAGCAGAAGAAACGCGCCCAGCAGTCCCGGCACTTCTCCTTGTTCAGCACCGTGTTGTGCGCGAACTTCGCCTGAATGTCGCGGTCGAACGTGCCGTCCAGCACACTGCCCATGCGGTAGCCGTCGCGGCCGACAAACTGGTGGCAGGGGTAAATATCGCCGTCGGGCGTTACCGCAACATACTCGTTGCCCGCGCCGCAGCCGGTCAGACGCTTGCGCAGGCACGGGCCGCCCTCCAAGTCCACCATGAAGTGGAAGAAGTTGAACCACTTGCCGTTCGCGCGGCGATCCATATAAATCTGCGCCAAGCGCTCGTATTCCTCGCGGATTTCGGGCAAATCTTCCTCGCGCAGGGCGTATTCGCACTTCGGGTCGGTCACAACCGGCTCGACGCTGATCTGGTCAAAGCCCTGATCCGCCAAATGAAGCACGTCGTTGCCAAAATCCTTGTTAAAGCCGGTAAACGTGCCGCGGACGTAATATTCCTTGTCGCAGGCATTGCGGCGGCGGACGAACTCCTGCGCCTTGTTCATGATGATGTCATAGCTACCCTTGCCGTTGATGGTCGGGCGCATCCGGTCATGCACTTCGCGGCGACCGTCGATGGAGATGACGACGTTGCTCATTTCCTTGTTCAGGAAGTCCATGATTTCGTCGTTCATCAGCACACAGTTCGTCGTCATTGTGAACTTGAAGTGCTTATTCTTCTCCTTCTCGATGGAGCGGCCGTATTCCACCAGCCGCTTGACGACGGGGAAGTTCATCAGCGGTTCGCCGCCGAAGAAGTCCAGCTCCAGATTGACGCGCTTGCCGGAGTGCGCCACCAGCCAGTCAATCGCCGCCTTGCCGACCTCGTAGGGCAGCAGCTTGCGCTCGCCCATGCAGAAGTCGCCCGTCGCCGCGAAGCAGTACTTGCAGCGCAGGTTGCAGTCATGCGCCGCGTGCAGGCACATGGATTTCACCACGCCCGGCTCGGTCACCTGCTTCACGTCATCATAATTATCCGGGGCGTTGAGCGCGCCGAGTTCTTCGAGCTGCTTCAGTTCACCGATAACCTCGTCCAGCTCCTGCGCCGTATACTTCTCTTTCAGCGCATCCCGAATCTCTTCCGGCGTGTGGTCATTCCACATTTCCAGCACGTCAAACGCCATGTCGTCGATGGCGTGAACAGCGCCGCTGCCTACGTCCAGCAGCATCGGCTGACCAACCGCCTTGAAGGTATGAATCATTGCTATTATTCCTCCTGAGTTAGATAAACCGCAAGGATACTTTTTTCACCCTTGCAACAGACAAAAGCGAAGGCGCATGATGCCGCCTCCGCCTTTGTCTGTTGCAAACCGGATACGATTGCCAGACGAATCTGGAAAGCGTATCATTACTTCCGGTTGTACAGACGGTTGAGCTTGCCCTCGTTGCCCGCGAGCACGTCGCTGTTTTCCTTGTTGGCGCAGGACTGGTTGGCGACAGTGCAGCTGGTCTTGCAAGCGGACTGGCAGGATGCCTGGCATTCGCCGCAGCCGCCGTGGGCCAGAGAGTTCTTCAGGCAGGGCTTCTGGATGGTTTCGATATGCTTCATAGTTGTAATCCTCCATTTCTTAAAAAGGGGTATATGGGCATTATACACGATTCGGGTTCTAATTGCAATCACTTTCCGGAAATATTCGACACAATCGCGCCGATTATCCCGCCGGTCGCCGTTCCCATAGCAAGATCAGCCAAATATGCCGTCCACGGCGCGCCCTGACCGCTCAGCAGCGCATAGGCCGCCACGCCCAGCGCCATGTACAGCAGCCCAATCAGCGAACCGCGCAGCAGTCCGCCTTCCTGACCGCGCCCAACGGCGATGTACGTCCCGATAGCGACGGAAACGACCTTCAGCAGCTGGTTGAAGATACGCACGGTGTCCTCCGTCGGCTTCATCCACTGCATCAGCAGCGCAAAAATCGCCACGACGATGATGGTCGTCAGCATCGCCGCGCCCAGCCCGCGCAGCAGCTGCATCGAGCCGCCGCGGCGTGCGCGCGTTGTCGTCCGGCGCACAGTCTGTGTTCCTGTCATAGGGCAATTCCCCTCCTTCCGATTCGGTAAGGAGGATATGCCCCGCGTCCAGGCGTTATTCCTCTATCCGCTCCACGCGGAAGATGTTCAGCGTGTCCGCATCCGGGCAGGAGAACACCGCTGTGCCGTCCGGCTGACCGGGGATGCTGCCGCCATAGCGGAGGATATCCGCATATAGGAACGCAACGTGCATCGCCATCGGGCAGAGTTGACCGCGCTCGGTGTCAAAATCCCACGAATCGCCGATTTTATGCCCATGATGGCAGGGACAGCTGCCCTTGCGGTCAATCAGCGTGATGCGCAGGCGCGGGCGCTTCATTCGTCCAGCACCTCCAAGCACGTTTCAATCGGGATGCCGAGGTACTTGTCCTCTTTGTCGCGGTTGCGGTCAATCATCGTGCGCACGGCGTCCATTGCGCGGTGCGTCGATTCCTGAAGCGCCACGCCGTCCACCAGCCGCCCCAGCATCACTGCGGCGAAAATATCGCCCGTGCCGACGAAGCGCACCGGAATGAGGTCGAACGGGATGCGGAAGAATTCGCCCTCCGTGCCATCATAGCCGACGACGCAGTTCTCGCCGTCCACCTTCGCGCTCGTCACGACGACGGATTTCGCGCCCATTTCGTGCAGGCGAATCGTCAGCGCGCGCGCTTCTTCCTCGGTCATGTCCTCGTGATAGGGCATGTCCGCCAGATACGCCGCCTCGGTGTAGTTCGGCACGATGCAGTCCGCCACGGCGACCATCTTGCGCATGTGGGCGATGGTTTCCTCCCCTACGCCGTTGTACAGCTTGCCCTCGTCGCCCATGATGGGGTCAACAAAGACCAGCGCGCCTTTCTTCGCGGACTGCTCACAGAAATCGGACACCAGCGCCGCCTGTTCTGCTGACAGAATCATGCCTGTGGACACCACATCGAACGAGAATCCCAGTTCCGCCCAGACTTTCAGCGACTGGCGCATGTATTCCGTCGTTTCCTGAATGTAGAATTTCCCGTAATCCAGCGTGTTGCTCACCAGCGCCGTTGGCAGCGTGTACAGGTGATGTCCCATATGCGACAGCACCGGCATCATTGCGCTCAGCGACACTTTCCCGTAGCCCGCCAGATCATGCACCAGCAGTATATGCTTACTCATCTATCTTCTCCTTATTTTGGGGGAACGCCAAAGGCTCTGCCTCTGGACTCCGGCAGGGGCGCTGCCCCTGCACCCTGCAAGGGACTTCGTCCCTTGACCCTTTCGCGCGATTGGATTGGTAACACTCTCATGCAGTTTTCGCGTGGTTATCCATAAGAAGTAACGGAAAAATTCAAGCTGCATGGGAGGCGACCGGCGAAGGGGTCAAGGGGGCGACCGCAGGCTTCACCTGTTTTCATTGCCCCCTTGTCGCCTCCGCAGAGGCGAAATCCCTGCGACAATCGCAAGCCGCTATTAAAAGAACAGCCATGCCGTCCCAAAGGACAATCACCTGCGGTGATTAGCCCTTCACCGCAATCGCCTCAATCTCCACCTTCGCATCCCGCGGCAGTTTCGCCACCTGCACACACGCACGCGCCGGCGGATTCTGCGGGAAGAACTTCCCGTAGGCTTCGTTCACCGCGGCAAAGTCGTTCAAATCCTTCAGGAAAATCGTCGTTTTCACGATGTCCGCCAACGTGCAGTCCGCTTCCGCCAGAATCGCGGCAATGTTCTTCATGCACTGCTCAGTCATCTCACCAATCGTGCCTTCCAGCAGCTCGCCCGTTTCCGGCACGAAATACAGCTGTCCGGACACATACACCGTATTGCCCGCCTGAACGCCCTGCGAATACGGGCCAATCGCGGCGGGTGCGTTTTTCGTCGAAAGAATCTTGTTCATGGAAGAGAATCCCCCTTCATCTTAGTGCGTCAGAAACGCTGTCTGCATTATACCATGATTATGCGTCGAAAACAACACCGGAGGTAGAGAAAAACCGCCTCCGATTTCCAGAACACGTTTCTCTCTTTTCAAGCAGATATGCCGCCCGTTATGTGTTTTTCTTGTCCTCGCAGGGAAGTTTTCCAGACTGCGAAGCCAGTTTCTTTTCCTGCGATTTTACGCGACGCTCCAGCTTCTTAATATCCTCCGCAGGCGGCAGGCTCTCCGGCTGAATACCGCGCTGCCCAAGCATATCCCGCACAGATTGATTGTTCTGCACATGTTCTTCGGTAATGGCTGGTTCGCCCTGCAAGTCTTTTTCCTCCACATTGTAGTTGGTCATTTCCGTTGCAAGGTTTTTTGCCGCAATCGAGAGCGTCGGCAGAAAGTCAGCCAGCGGGCGATACTCCTTTATGCCGAGCCGCTCCTTCATTTGCTGCGTCGTGTAGCCGCCAAACAGCGCCTGATCTCCCTTTGAGCGAATGCGGCTGAAACCGTCATCATCCACACCACGCTCATAGATGTTCTGCGAAAGTCGTTTTTCGGATTCCCGCAGTCTGCCGCGCGCTTCCGTGCGTTCAATCAGCGAAATGCGTTCTTCAATCAATTCCTGCTTGCGGGTCTGAACGGCAAAGTAGCTCTGTGCAAATGCAATTTCTTCTTTTTTGGGGTCGCCATTTTGAGCAATCAGATAGCAAGCGTAGCGGGTAAGCATATAGTCCTTGATTTCTCGTTGTGAGCCGCTCCCCAATTTGACCATTTTCGTGACCTCACGAAAATGGTTTGATACCTCTATTCCGCTGGTTTCGCAGGATTCGACCGCGCGTCCGATTGCTTTTGCAAAGTTCTCCCAGCGCTCATAGCCAAGAAGCGGCATGAGGTCACGCGCATACCAAAATTCAATATGCGCTTCCTGATTGCTATGAATTGCAAGGTCAAACTGTGCCTTAATTTGACTGACTCTCTTTTTATCCATTGCTTGCCTCCATTCTATTCACCATCATTGTTTCACGCAGTCGTGTTTCTGTATTTCTGCACAGATTTCCTTTACATTATATTGTCAAAAATGAATTTTGTCAAGGCAGCTATACAACCGCATCAAAAAACCGCCTCCGATTTCTCGAAGGCGGCTTTCTCAGGTAGCAAATCAAAGACCGTAGTAATAGAAGATGAGGCACACGCCGGCCAGCAGGATGAACGCCAGCCCAACCAGCAGCGGCGCATGCGTGGCCTTGCCGCGGTTGGCTTCCTTCGCCATCTTGTAGTCGTAGTAGTGCTGATGCTTATGCTTTCCGGGCGCGAAAAGCACCAGCAGGTTTCGGAAACCGTAGGAAATGATGTCCAGCACACCTTCGCGCGCCGTGAACGTCAGCAGACCCACACAGGTCAGCAGCGCCCCCGGCACAAAAAGCGCGTCGCACAAACCGCTCAGGATTTCTTCCCGCTCGCTCAGCGTCCAGATACTGCGCATCGACGCAACGCCAGCAAATATCAGCGCGCCGATGGCGATGCAAATCCAGTAGGGCATCGCCCGCTTTGATTTTTTCAAAGCCCAAGCTCCTTCTTATACCGTTCAAACTCTTCGTCGTTGCAGTTGATGAAGTGTCCGGGTTTGATTTCCCGCAGGGACGGCTTGTTCACCGAGTAGTCATGCTCCTTCAGGGGCTTGTACTCAATGCGCTGCCGATGCTTCTCGTGATGCGGATCCGGGTACGGAATCGCGGACAGCAGCGACTTGGTGTACGGATGCAGCGGATGCTCGAACAGCTCGTCGGAATCCGCCAGCTCCACCAGCTTGCCGTAGTACATGACACCGATGCGGTCGGAGAAGTACTTGACGACGGACAGGTTATGCGCAATAAACATGATGGTCAAGCCCATCTTGTTGCGCAGGTCGTTCAGCAGATTGATAACCTGTGCCTGAATCGACACGTCCAGCGCGGAAATGGGTTCGTCGGCGATGATGAGGTCGGGCTCCAGCACGATGGCGCGGGCAATGCCGATACGCTGGCGCTGGCCGCCGGAGAATTCATGCGGATAGCGGTCGGCGTGCTCGCGCACCAGACCAACCAGATCCAGCACCTCGTAGACCTTTTCGTCGATATACTTTTCGTCCCTGATGCCGCGGATTTTCAGGCCTTCTGCGATAATCTCACGCACAGTCATGCGCGGGTTAATCGAGGCAATCGGGTCTTGGAAAATCATCTGCATCTTGGTCATGATGTTGTCCTTCGCGGCAACCTTCATGTCCTGCTCGTAGCGCGCCTTCCGTTCCTCCAGCGCCTGACCGGACAGCGTCTTGCTGTCTGCCTCAAACGCCGCGGTTAGCTCAGCCTTGCGCTTCTCGCGGTACTTCTCGACGCACTTGCTCTTTTCCACAGAAGATTCCAATGCGTTCGTGCGGGCCTGACGGATTTTCTCCTTCAGTTCCTTGCGCATTTCCTTAATCTTCTGGTCGTATTCCGCCTTCAGCGCCGCCGCCTGCGCCGGATTCTTCTCCGTTTTCTCCTTCAGCGCGGCCTTCATCTGGCGCTGCTTTTCCTCGAAGTCGTTTTTCAGGCTGCGAATCAGCACCGGCAGACCGTTCTGCGTGGACGAAATGCGCAGACCCTGGAAGTACACGTCACCCTCGGTCGGGTCGTACAGGTTGATGATGGTGCGGCCCGTCGTGGTCTTGCCGCAGCCAGACTCGCCCACCAGACCAAAGACTTCGCCCTTCTTGATGTAGAAGCTGACATCATCGACGGCCTTGTTGATATAGTCGCCGCTGCGGAAATACTGCTTCAGGTGATTGACACGCAGGAGGACGTCGCTTTCTTCCTCAATGCCCGCGTGCTCCAGACGAGCCAGCGTCACCTTGTCCGTGATGGCGTTCATCACACGCGCGATTACCAGCAGCACGATGCCAACCAGCCACAGCCACACCCAGCGTGCCGCCAGCCACCACAGCGCAATCACCAGCGAAATGGCGTTGCTGTCATCAGACTTCTTGACGGTCGTTTCTGCCAGAGACTTCAGCGCGGTCTGGTAAGTCGGCGCTGCTGCCACGGACACCTGAACCGCCTTCAGCAGGCTGCTGAGCGAGCCGTCAAAGTCTTCGCTCTGCATCCGCTCCAACAGCGTCGTCGCGAACACATCCAGCGTGCCGAGGTTTTCGCTCGGATAGCGTGCCTGAAGCGCCTCGTACTTGCTCTGCACGAACGCTTCCAAGTCAATCGCTTCGCCCTGCTTCTTCTGCTCCACCAGCGCGGCAAACTCGTCGCGGATATCCTCCGTGTCGACGCGCTCCAGCGTGCGCTGCTCCGCCAGTGCAGCGGCGTAGTCCTCAAAGCTCAGTGCATTCAGATATTTCTTCATGGAAGCCGGCTTGTTGCCCGCATCCACCGACGCACGAACCATCGTCGTCAGCGTTTCCACAAATTCCAGATAGCTGCCTGCTTCTTCGCCGTGCTCCTGCGCAAACGTTTCGTAGAACGCTGCAACATCCGGTTCGGTATTGGCGGTGGCAATCTTAATCGGCTTGCCCTTGGGCGCCGCCGGCGTCATGACTTTGTTCAGGTAGTCAAACGATTCCGCCAGCAAGCGGCTGTCGCTGCCGCTTTCCTGCTGCTCATAGAGCGTCAGATACGCATCCACGTCGAAATTCTGATCGAAATCAGCGCAGAAAGCATCCAGCTTCTGCTTGGACAGCGCGTCCTGCCCCGCTGCCAGTTCGTTCACCCACGTCGTATAGAACGTCAGCGCGCGATTCTGGCGCACGTCCCCGCCCAGCGTCTTGGTGGACGCGGCATCAATCATGGCGGAGAAATACTGCTTGTCGAACCAAGCGCGCGTAACCACGGAAGCGTTCTGCTGATAAGAGCGCAGCGCCCCCGATAGCGTAGACCATCCCGCACCGTCATTCGCCACAACATAGATGCTCATTACGATAGCGATGGCCATAACCACCAGCCCAATCGTTTTCAGCACCGAGGCGATTCCCTTTGCGATTTTCATGCTTCGGCGGCTCCTTTCTTCGCGTTCTGCAAGGCTTCTGCTGCCTCTCGTTCGGCCTGCTCCTTCTTCATGCGTTCAATGCGTTCCACCACAATCGCCGGCGGATTTACCTTCGGCGCGTTCGGATGCAGCAGCCACGTCGCCGCCATATGCGTCTCGCTGACATGGAACATCGGCGGCTGTTCCTCAAAGTCGATTTCCATTGCGTACTTGTTGCGCGCGGCGAAAGCATCGCCCTTCGGCGGCAGAATCATATCCGGCGGCGTACCGGGGATAGCTTCCAGTTTCTCGCGCGTCTCCAAGTCCGGCATGGAGGACAGCAGCGCCCATGTATACGGGTGGCGCGGGTCGTAGAACACATCATCCGCCGTGCCATACTCGACAATCTTGCCGGCGTACATGATGGCAATGCGGTCCGCCATGTTCGCCACAACGCCAAGGTCGTGCGTGATGAAGATGACCGACAGGCGGCGTTCCTTCTTCAGGCGGTTAATCAGTTCCAGAATCTGCGCCTGAATGGTCACGTCCAATGCGGTTGTCGGTTCATCGCAGATGAGGATATCCGGGTTCGCGGACAGCGCAATAGCGATAACAATGCGCTGACGCATACCGCCGGAGAACTCAAAGGGATACTGATAGAAGCGCTTGTGCGGCTCCGGAATACCGACTTCCTTCATCAATTCGATGGCGCGGTGGCGTGCCATGCCCTTGGTGAGCTTGAAGGCATAATCCTGCGCGCGCGCCTTCATGTAGTCCACCATTTCCACCGCCAGCACGTCAAAGTCCTTCGTCTCGCTCGCCGCGATGAGTTCCTCAAAGTGCTTCAGCAGGCTCCGGGTCATTTCGCAGAGGTTGTGCTGCGCCATATCCGCGTCAATCAGGTTTTTCGGGATGACGGACGGCGGATTCTTGCCCTTCGCCTTCTGCGCCTCAAACTTCTTCTGCTCGCGGGCGTAGCGCTTTTCTTCCTTCGGATTGTGCGTCTTGGAGCGGGCATAGCGGTCGATGTAGGACTGTGCGCCCGAACGGTAGACGTACGCCTGATTGTCCTTATCCAGCTGCAGCTTGTCGATGGCTGCTTCAACCGCCGCAGCCGATTTGTGCAGCGCTTCCTTGCATTCGCCCTCGTTCAGCGGCTTTTGCTGATAGACCTTCAAGGCGCTGCGGAGCGCATCCACCGCCGCCTGCTGCGATTTCGCCGCCTGCTGGCTGGAGTACTGGAGCGCGTGAGCAATGTCCTGCAAGAAGTCAATCATGAACTCGCGGTCGAGCGTTTCGCGCGCCATCTGGTTCAGCTCGGTGATGGACTGCTTTTTCGGGTCGGGCGTTTTGCCACTCGCCGCCAGATAGCCGATGCAGAAGAAGTTCGGCTCCTGCGCATTCACCATCGCGCCCAGCTTAGCGGTCATGTCCGCCATCAGCGCGCGCATTTCGCTTTCGCGGCGGCGCGTGTAGTTCTTCTGGAAGCCTTCCAGCGCCGTATGCCACTTCGCGATTTCCGGGTCATTCTCATCGAAGGTGTACGGGTCGAAGATATGCTTCAGGGACTTGCGGATGCGGCCGCAGATTTCGCGGACATCCTTGTCCTTGCTCGTCAGGATGGCATTGTCGATTTCGTCCATGCCGTCCATGCACTCAACGATGGATTCCATCGCTTCCTTATAGGTATATTCCATCTTCAGCCCGACGGAAGCAAAGTGGTCGAACTGCTTCGTTTTGGCGTGGATGGCTTCGCGCGCCTGTGCGCCCTGTCCGCGCGCCTCGGCATCCGCCACCATCGTCTTTTCGAGCTGCGCCAGCAGGCTGTTGAAGCGTTCCTTGCCATCGCGGCGGCGTTCCTTGTTGTTCAGCAGCATGGCTTCCGTCAGCTGCTTGCCGATGCGCATGATGGGGTTCAGGGCACTCAGCGGGTCTTGGAACACCATGGCCAGCTTGTGGCCGCGCAGGGTGTGGAACTCTTCTTCCGGAATCTTCAGCAAATCCTTGCCGTCGTAGATGATTTCGCCCGCATCCACCATGGCGTTGCCCGCCAGAATGCCCATGATAGCACGGGTGGTGACGGACTTGCCGGAACCGGATTCACCGGCGATGGCGAGCGTTTCGCCTTCCTCCAGATTGAAGGAAATATCGCGCACTGCGCGAACCGCACCGTTGTTTGTGCGGAAGGAGATGGTCAAGTTTCGGACTTCCAGCTTTGCCATATCAGTCGTCCGCTCCTCTCAACGAAGGATTCAGCGCGTCGCGCAGGCCATTACCAAACAGGTTGAAAGCAATTTCCAAAATGGCGATGAAGATTGCCGGGAACATGATGATGTGGGGATAGGTGCTCAAGTACGCCTGACCGCCGGAAAGCAGCGTGCCGATGGAGGTCAGCGACGACGTTTCCAGATTGATGATGTGCAGGTAGCTGAGCATGGATTCGGAGAAAATGACACCGGGGATGGTCATGACCGCGCCGGTCACGATGGTACCCAGGCTGTTCGGGAAGATGTGCTTGAAAATCAGGCGAGCGTCGGATGCGCCCAGCGTGCGCGCTGCCAGGACGTATTCCTGACCCTTGAAGCGGTAGAACTGCGTACGCACACGCGCCGCCGTACCGACCCAGCCGGTCAGCACGAAGGCGAACAGCAGGGATGGCAGCACGCCCACCTTCTCCGCCAAGTGCAGCTGGAACAGGGTCGCGACGACCATGAACGGCACGCTGTTCAGCACGTCGGAGATACGCTCCATCACCATGTCAACCGCGCCGCCGTAGTAGCCCTCAATAGAGCCGTACAGTACGCCGAGGATGAAGTTGATGCTCGCCACGACGATGGACAGCAGGAAGCTCAGGCGCGCGCCGACTGCCAAGCAGGTGAAAATATCCTGCCCGTAGTTGTTCGTGCCGAAAATGAACGTGGGTTCATAGCCGTTGATATAGCGGAAGTACTCCAGATAGTGCACACGCACACGGTAGCCCGTCTGGTTCTTCTGGGCGTAGGTGTACCACTGCCCATCCGCGCCATCGTCGCCGGCAATGCGCTTGCTGTTGTAGTTCGCCTTGTTCGGGTTGTCGGACGTGAGGTAGTTCGGAATCAGGCTGCCGTTTTCATCCAGCGCCGGATCACCGTTGGTATTCACGCTCTCGTCCTTGAGCTGGTACCAGAAGTTCGCGCCGCCGTTGCCCATCATGTACTGCGAATTGTGGGTCTTCTGCAGCGGGTAGATGACCTGAATGTCATTCTCGTTCTGATACGCCATCAGGTTATTGTATTCCGTTTCGCTCAGGTTGACATACGCGAAGCCGACCAGCGCGTAGGAATCCACGCGCAGGTTGTAGTACGTCACGCCATTGGCATCGGTGTAGTGGTCGTATTCCTTCTTCACGACCGGCACGCCCGTTTCCTGACCGATGGCGTTATAGTAATGGTAGCCGATTTCGCTGACCTTTTCCTTGCGTGCGCCATCCCAGAAACCCGCGTTTTCAAACAGCGTGTTCTTCGGCAGCACCGACTTGTAGTAGCCGTCGCGGAACTGCACCGTGTACGGCGAGACAAACGGCGTGATGATGGCAAACAGCAGCAGGAACACAATCAGGCAGAACGCCACAACGGAGGACTTGTTCTTGCGGAAGCGCAGCCACGCGTCGCCCAGATAGCTGATGGACTTGGTCTGCAGCTTTTCGTCATGGATGCGTTCGTCCTTCTGGACAAAAGCAAACTTTTCCTTCGGAATTTCCGGATACAGATTTTTTTCCATCATTTCTTCGACCCCATTCTGATGCGCGGGTCAATAAACCCGTAGCTGATGTCAATGACAATGCCCGAAACCAGGCCGATTGCCGTATAGAACACGTTCAGCGCCATGAAGAAATTATAATCGCGGACATTGATGGAGTTGATGTACAGGTTGCCGATGCCGGGAATGCCGAAGATGTTTTCGATAATCATCGAGCCGCCCAGAATACCGATGAATTCACCAATAATCATCGGCAGGATGACGACCATTGCGTTGCGCAGCGCGTGACGGGAAATTGCCTGTGCCTTGGTCAGGCCTTTCGTGCGCGCCAGCAGCATGTAGTCACCGGTCAGCACCTCGCTCAGCTCCGCACGGGTGTAGCGCGTCAGACCTGCCACAACGCCGAAGCCCAGCGACAGCACTGCCGGAATCAGCGATACGAACATTGTCCAGCTGAACAGTGACCCGCCCGCCTGTGACAAACTTGCCGCCTGCAAGGGGAACCAGCCGAGCTTGAAGCACAGGAAGTACTGCACCAGGAAGGCGTACACATAGCTTGGCACCGAGATGAAGACCATGACCATGGTGGAAATGAAGTTATCCTGCCACTTGTTCTTCTTCAGCGCCGCATAGATGCCGAAAGCAAGGCCCAGCGGGATCGCAATCAGGATAGAATACAGGTTGACAAGCACCGTGTAGGGCAGCTTCTGCATCATGACATCCCAAACACCCATGCCTTCATACATCTGCTCGCCGACGCCCCAGTCCCATTCGGTCAGGATGCTCTTCAGGTACAGGAAGTACTGCACCATAATCGGCTTGTTGTAGCCCATCTTTTCGCGCTTGGCGAGCACGAGGTTGATGTCGCGGCCCATTTCGCGGACGGCGGGCAGCGGCAGCAGCTTAATCAGGATGAAGCACATGGTCATGATGATGAACAGCACCAGGAACATGTACAGGACACGCTTGATGATGTATCGTGTCATACCATTCTTGGACATTCCACATTACCTCCGTTTTTCATATTGAGCGGAAGGGGGGTGGGAAACCCTGCTTCCCCTCTGCTTCCGGCCGTCAGGGTGCGTCGCCCCACCCGTGACGGGGTCGCGGAGGATGCGGCTGGAGATGCGCATCACCGCGGACTGGGCTTGCCTGACTGGATTGAATCCCCCTTGGGCATTTCTTAAGGAATCACTATTTTGTACCATTTTTCTTTGGAATCACAGCGTCCCCTTAAGAAACGCCCGAAAATCAACCGGTTTTTTAATACGCACATCGGGCATGGGGGTCAAAAGGCCCCCATGCCCGTGCCGAGGTTCAGAGAATCACGGCAAATGTGCGCCTTGAATTAGTATTCCAGGGTGTTGTTGGCAATGTAGTCCGCCCACTCAGCGTCATCGTAGTTGTACGTCATGTACTGGATGCCGCCGAAGCCGATCAGCGTGACGTAGGAATCAACAACGGTGTTCACCTTCTGGGAGTTCATGCTCGCGGTGTTGCGGTAGTAGATGGAGGAGCAGGGATACCAGTTCATGAACGCGCCTTCGACAGCGGTCGCAAACTGCAGACGAGTGTCGTAGGTGTAATCAGCGAACTTGCCCAGCTTTTCCTCGATGGACGGAACTTTCTGGCTGTTGCACCAGTTCGCCCAGTTCTGCAGGGTGTCGGTGATTTCGCCAACGCCTTCCACATTGTAAACAATGTCGATGGTGGTGGTGTCATAGCCGTATTCGTTCTGGTTGCCCTTGCCGTACGCATCGTCGGTGTAGCAGTTGCCGAACACGCCGAAGGGAGCCATCGTCGCGCCGCCCCAAGTGGTGAAGATCATGTCCGCGTTGCCGGACTGCATGGTTTCGTAGTAGTCGGTGTCCACGGTCATGGTCATTTCGACCTTGCCTTCAAACGGCGTGCCAACGCAAGCGTTCTTCAGCGCGGCGTTCAGGTAGTTGAACATGTTGACGTAGATAGCGTCGCTCTGGTACACGCGCAGGTCAATCTTGATGTCGCTGGTGCCATCGTAGATGCCGGCAGCGACAGCCTTGTCATACGCAACCGCCATCAGCGCGCGCGCCTTTTCGACCTCGTAGCCGGTCATGGCTTCGTACGCTTCGTCGAGGGTGTCGTAGTCGCCGCCCTCGCCCCAGGTCAGGTCGAACAGACGGCAGAGGACTGCCTTCGCGGGTTCGCTGTCACGATACAGCGCGCCGGTGAAGGGGTCATAGCAGTACAGTTCGTTGATCAGGCCAAAGCCAGCCGTGCCAGCCGCGGTGAAGGAGGAAGCAAATTCCTTACGGTCATAGGAGTAAGAAATCGCCTGACGGAATTCCGGGATCACCAGAACCTGACTATTGGTGCCGTGAGACAGCAGCTTCTCATAGTCGGTGTTCATGGTCAGCTTGGTGGTGTAGCCGTTGTTCGGGCCGTACTTGATGTACTTGCTGTTGCCGTACTTCTTCAGGTCGTCCGCCTGCAGAGCGATGTCATCAATCTCGCCCTTTTCGAACGCCAGCACCTGGGTCGCGTGGTCAGCAATGCAGGTCACCTTGTAGATGTCCGTCTGATACTGGCCGACGTGGTTGCCGTCATGATAGCCATACCAGTTGTCATTGCGGGTCAGGGTGTATTCCTTGTCCAGTTCGAAGGAAGACAGCTTGTACGGGCCGTAGGAAACCGTGTTCTCCACGGAACGGCCGTACTTGGTCTTCACTTCGTCCGCTTCTTCCTCGGTGGCAACTTCCTTGCCGTCCTTGTAGAAGGTCTTGCAGGCTTCGTAAACGGGCTTGTAGACCAGGTAGGAGGAAGACAGGTTGTAGGGCACATAGAAGTTCGCTTCGTTCACGGGGTTGGCCAGGATGAAGTCAACGGTGTAATCGTCAACCTTCTTGAAGCCAACTTCGTCCCACGTTGCGGCATCCGCAACGCTGGCGGTGTACAGGTACTGAGCCTGCATGGACTCATACTGCTGACCCGCGGCGAAGTAGTTGTCAAACAGGTACTTCGCGGAGACCCACGCTTCGGCAGCGGTTTCGTCTTCAACAGAAGCATCGCGGTACATCGTGTCGTCCGCAATGTTCACATACTGCGGCGCGGGATTGCCCTCCGCGTCCAGCGCGCCGACCATGCCCCAAGCGCTCATGTCGAGGTACACATCGGTGCCGGCGGCAATGAGGTTCTCGGCAGTGTCTGCAATCAGGTCATAGGTCGTCTTGCCCGCGTAGAGGTAGTTCTTCGCGTTGTAGATGACGAACTCGCCAGCATAGTAGCTGTCAGCGCGGCGATTCAGCATCTTCGGGTTGAGCAGCTGCTGCATAGAGTACACATAGTCATCAGCGGTGATGGGGGTGCCATCTTCCCACTTGGCGAGCTTGTTCAGCGCGATACGCCAAGCCTTGGCGGTCTCGCCTTCCTTCACGCCGTACTGACCGACATACTCAGCAGTCACGTCCACCGGCATTTCAGCAGCCAGTTCGGGCATGACGGAGTAGCCATTCTTTTCGGAATTCAGAACGAAGGTGTAGAAACCAGAGCTGACATTGTTCAAAATATCAGTGTCTTCGTTCGTTTCCCAGGAGAGCGGGTCCCAGTTCAGAGAAGAGTTAATGCCGGGGGTGTAGCTGTTGTAGGTGTACACCTTTTCATCGGTGTAGTCCTTGCCAGCTTCGCCGACATACTGATCGGTAGAAACCGTCTGCGCGCTCCCCTCGCTCTTTTCCAGCGTGACAGTGCCCGCGTTGTACACGCGCTCACCGACATCGTAGGAATCAGCAGGCGTGAACGTGCCTTCTGCCAGCGCAGCCGCACTCAGCATCATGCACGCAGACAGGACCAGAGAGAGAATCTTCTTCATGGTCTAACCCCTCCAATTCATTTCGTACCAGATGACACGATGCAAATGATACGTTGATATTCATTATAGAGGAATTGACGCAGGGTTGTCAAGGGCTTGCCGCTTGCAATTTTTGACCAATCTTCCTGCAAAATTCCCCACTTTCACAGCAACTCCTTGATTTAACGATGTGAAATCGTTTTCGCGCCAAAATTGTTTTTTTTGTGTTTTTTCGTTCTTTGCCTTGATTTCTCTGCCTTTGCGCCATACTTGACGTTTCCCGTTTTTTCACCTATACTATCCTGTGCAGCGAAAGGAGAATTCCTTTATTATGAATGTTGACTTGACCCATGGTTCGATTTTCCGCGGACTGCTCCGTTTTTCTCTGCCGCTGATGGCGGGCAATCTGCTCCAGCAGCTTTATAACCTTGTGGACACCTTCGTCGTCGGGCGATACTGCGGTGAAATCGCCCTTGCCGCCGTCGGCAGCGCGTTTTCCGTCATGATTCTGCTCACGAGCATCGTCACCGGGCTGTGCATGGGCAGCGGCGTGGTTGTCAGCCAGCTTTTCGGGCAGAAAGACGATGCCGGCGTGCGCAAGGCGGTCGGCAATGCTTTTGTGCTGATTGCGGGCGTATCAGCGCTGCTGACCATCCTGTCCTACGCGCTCCTGCCCGTCATGATGGCGCTCCTGCGCATTCCGCCTGAAGCGCAGGGCGTTCTCTCCCGCTACCTCTTGATTGTGTTCATCGGCATCATCCCGACGTTCCTGTATAACTTCGGGGCGTGTATGCTCCGCGCCGTTGGCAATTCAACCGCGCCGCTGGTTTTCCTGCTGATTTCGTCGCTGACGAACGTCGCGCTGGACTTTCTGTTCGTGGCGGTGCTGCCGTGGGGCGTGGCGGGCGCTGCCGTCGCGACGCTTATTTCGCAAGTACTGTCCGGTTTCCTGTGCTTAGGTTATGTGCTCTTCCGCGTTCCGGCGCTGACGCCCTCGCAGCACGACCTGCGCCCCGACCGTGCGCTGTTCAGGCGCATCTTCTCCGTCTCTGCCATGACCAGCATTCAGCAGTCCATCATGAATTTCGGCATCCTGTGTGTGCAGAGTCTCGTGAACAGCTTCGGTCTGGCAGCGATGGCGGCATTCACTGCCGGCGTGAAGATTGACTCGCTGGCGTACAGCCCCGCGCAGGACTTCGGCAACGGCTTCGCGACCTTCGTCGCCCAGAATCAGGGGGCGAATCAGCCGCAGCGCCTCCGTCACGGCATCCGCACAGCGTTCCTGCTTTCCGGCGGCTTCTGCCTGATTGTTTCCACGCTCGTGGCGATTTTCGCCGAGCCGCTGCTGCTTGTGTTCCTCGAGAATGCATCGGCAGAGTCTCTTTCCATCGGCGTAACGTACCTGCGCACCGAGGGGCTGTGCTACATCGGCATCGGCTTCCTGTTCCTGCTTTATGCCATTTTCCGCGGTTTGGAGCAGGCGGGCATGAGCATCGTCCTGACGGTGCTTTCGCTTGGGCTGCGCGTTGTGCTGTCCTATGCCTTCGCGCCGCATTTCGGCATGATGGCGATTTGGCTGGCAATTCCGGCGGGCTGGCTGATTGCGGATATTGTCGGTTTCGTTGCCATGGGGCGGCGCGGACTAATGCGTTCCGCTTCCAATAAAACGGGCAAAAGTGCCTGCTGACATCGGGATGGATTCGCCGCTTTGTGACAAGTTTGTAACACCTGCGCGCGCCCCTTGACGAATCCGACTCGGCGTTGTATGATGGGGATACTCAATAACGAAAGGATTGTGCGGAACGGGTATGAAGAAGGAAACGAATCCCAAGGCGAAGCGGAATGTCCTGTGGTGCAATGTGCTGATTGTGACAGCGCTGCTGCTGATTGTGGCGGTACTGATGGTTGTGCTGCGGAGGAACGCACCCGCGAATGTAGACGCCAATGCGCCTTTGCTGCCCCTGACCGCAACAGATGCGCCGACCGAGGCGCCGACAGAGCTTGCGACCAGCACACCGGAGGCAGCGGCGACCCCCGAAATCACCGCGGCACCGGAAGCGACTGCCGCGCCGGAAGTCACAGACGTCCCCGAAGCCACCGCCACCCCCGACCTGTCGCAGGTGAAAGCATTCCTCGTCGTCACCGTCGGTGACAAAACGTATCAGCCGATTCCGCTGACCGAAGAGGGCTATTATCGCTTCCGCCACGGCGACTGCATCAACATCGTCCATGTCACCCCGACAAGCATCGACATGCACGAGGCGAACTGCGACAATCAGGATTGCGTGGAGCAGGGTGAAGTGACGCTGGAAAACAAGGACACACGCATTTTGGGCAACAGGATTATCTGTCTGCCGAATCAGGTGACGCTCCAGCTGTACAGCCGCGACGAATTGATGGACTGGCTGACGACCGTGCAGGAGGACGCAGCAAATGAATAAGCAGCGAATCACCACAAAGCAGCTTGCGCTGTGCAGTGTGCTGCTGACGCTGATGCTGGTGCTGAGCTGGGTAGAGAGCCTGTTTCCACCGCTGATGGGCGTGCCGGGCATCAAGTTAGGCTTAAGCAACGGCGTGCTGATTTTCGCGGTCTACATGCTGTCCCTGCCGACGGCGTGGGTGCTGATGCTGCTGAAAGTGGTGCTGTCCTCGCTGTTTTTAGGCGGCGTGGCGGCGCTGCCGTACGCACTGGCCGGCGGTGTGCTGTCGCTGGCAAGCATGTGTCTCCTTTCGCGCATGAAGTGGATGCACCCGGTCACGGTCAGCATTGTCGGCGGCGTGATGCACAACGTCGGGCAAATCGTGATGGCGATGATTATCCTCCACACGTCGCAATTGGCGTACTACATGGCTGTCCTAATGCTCAGCGGCATTCTCTTCGGCGCGCTGACCGGCGTGAGCGCCACGCTGGTGATGAAGCACATGAAGCATATCAAGTGGGGGAAATAGCGAAGGGGGGGCAGGGGGCGACCGCAGACTTCATCTGTTTTCATGCCTTCTTGTCGCCTCCGCAGAGGTGAAGCCCTCTGCACGACAAAAATCAACTAACACAGAAAACAAAAAGCAGGACTACCTCCACGCCGGAGACAGCCCTGCTTTTTGTTGTGCGAATGAAACCATCAGAAGAAAAGGAAACGCTTCTTCTGATACGGCTCGCTTGACATGCCCTTGAAATCATAGCCCGTCGCGGCAATCGCAGCTTTCACCTGCGCTTCGTCCAGCGGATCTTCGGAAATGACCACCGTTTCACCCTTGCCGTGGGAGGAAGTCACCTTCTTGACCGCCGGGAAAGCCTTGCGGATTGCGTCGTTGACATGGCTCTCGCACATGCCGCACATCATGCCATCAATTTTCAGCGTCGTTTTTATCATCAGCCCTCATCCTTTCGATGAATGCAATATACCCCATCTGGGTATCTGAATGATAGCACCAGCGCGGCGGATTGTCAAGCGGTTTCGTTCGATGTGACTAACTTTTTTAAGGTAACACCGCACAAATGAGGTGGTGCCTTAGCGGATGCCCGACCAGAGCGCGTCATTTTCCGCTTGAAACGCTTCCCTCAGCGCATTTTCATCTTCAGTGGATACATCCTGTTCAAAAATCAGGATGCCGTCCATATCCGGGTCATGTTCCCAGACCTGCAGGGTCAGCACATCATTGTAGTGCCGGACGGTATAACCATCCGCGTCGAACGTCCAGTCCTCTTTCTCCTCGCCAACCGCCCAGCGCAGCAACACCGCCTCCGTCCCCTCAAAACGGTACAGCGTTTCTCTGTGAATGCCGCCCGCCAAGCCGCCGTTCACAGAACTCCTTACAATCTTGTGTTCCGCGTCAAGGTCATAATTCGTGAACGTCAGCGGACAGAGAACATACTGTTCGCCATCAAAAATGAAAAACTGGTAGACGAAATTGCTCGCGCCGCGCTGTGTCAGGATCACCACATCGTTGATGCCGTCGAAGTTGACATCCGTATAGGAAAGATACGGGTCTTTCTCGCCGGACACGAAGCAGAGTTCCTGCCCATTGTCCGCAATCAGGCGGTGGATGTACTCGTTCTCCGTCGTCTGCCCGATAATTTCCGCGCGGACAGGGGCGATGGTCATCAGGAGAAGCAAGGCAAGCAGGCAGAAACAGGAAATACAATTCTTCATAAAATATACTCCTTTCGCATTGGTATGCTAATGAAAGAACGAATACGGGGTGGCAATTCATCCGCAGAAAAAAAGGAAATTTCTTCATCGTCTGAAATAGCAATGCTTGCAAATTACTGATGTTTGCGTTATAATGAAAATGGTAATTTATGATTCATACTATTTCCAGATAAGAATGCGCCAAGATGCGCGGCGAATTTTTCATTCTGGCTAACGTGAATGGAACGCAGCGTAGCAGCGCTACGCTAAGTGGAATGAGCGGACGCCAGAAGGGAAAAGGCGCAAGCAGATGGCGCAGGTGAATCTGGAAATAGTATCAAGGTTTCTTGCTGGGGAAGTGGGGAAAGGGGTGTTTGCCACGGCGCACGAAGGAGCAGCACAATACTGCCGCAAAGTGGACAAGCGTGAAATTCCGGTCTGTCCGATTTTAGGGGTCAATATTGCAGTCATCAACATGAATTGGCTGCTGAAATATCTGGCGCAGAACATTCATCAATTGCAGGGAGATTACATCTGCGTATCGAATGTACATACAACCGTCGTCAGTTACGAGGATGCGGACTACCGTGCCGTGCAGAACGGCGGTTTGATGGCGATTCCGGATGGCAATCCGCTGGCGCAGGAGGCGCGGCGGCGCGGGTATCCGCAGATTCAGCGGACAACCGGGCCTGACCTGATGATGGAGGTCTTTCGGCAGTCCACGGCACACGGCTGGCGGCATTATTTCTACGGCAGCACGCAGGAAGTGCAGGAGAAAATGATTGCGCGCCTGCAGCAGGAGTATCCGGGACTGGTAATTGCGGGCACAGACGCGCCGCCCTTCCGCGAACTGACACCGGAGGAAGATGCGCTTGCCGTGGCGCGCATCAATCAGGCGCAGCCGGATTTTGTGTGGGTCGGGCTGGGAGCGCCGAAGCAGGAGCGCTGGATGGCGGCGCACCAAGGGCGTGTGCATGGGCTGATGATTGGCGTCGGCGCGGGCTTTGATTTCTTTTCGGGCAACGTGAGGCGCGCCCCGTTATGGATGCAGAAGCACAGCCTGGAATGGCTCTATCGCCTGATGCAAGACCCGAAGCGACTATTCCAGCGCTACTGGAGCACGAATCTGAAATTCATCTGGAACGCGACCTTCAGGAGAAAGTAAATGCAGCAAGCGACAAAACAGCCCGCTGTACTGCTGGTACACGACTATTATCAGGTTCCCGGCGGCGAGGATGTCGTTGTGGCGAACGAGAAGCACCTGCTGGAAACGCACGGTCACGCTGCGGCGCTGTATGCGCGGCGGAACGAGGAAATTTCGCGCATGGGAGCGCTGGAGAAAATCCGCAGTGCGCTGGGGATGTTTTTCAGCATCCGTACATACCGCGAGGTTCGGCGGAGCATCCGCGAAAACCGGATTTCGCTGGTGCATGTGCACAACACGCTGCCGCTGATTGGCCCGGCAGTGTATTACGCGGCATTGCGCGAGGGCGTTCCCGTGGTGCAGACGGTGCACAACTTCCGTCTGCTCTGCCCGAACGCGCTTTTCTACCGCGACGGCCATATCTGCGAGGACTGCACGAAAAAAGGACTGCACTGCGCGGTGAAGCACCGCTGCTACCGCGGCAGCCGCCTGCAGACGGTGCTCTGCGTGCTCAGCACACGTTTGCACCGCGCCCTCAAAACGTACAGCCGCCTGCATTACATCACCCTGACGGACTTCAACCGGCAGAAGCTGCTGGCGCTTAAGCAGATTCCGCCGAAAAACGTGTCCGTAAAGCCGAACTTTGTGGAACCGCCGGAGACGATTGTGCCATACGCGGCGCGCGAAAATCAGGTGGTGTACATCGGTCGGCTGGATGCGCTCAAGGGCATTCGGCTGCTGCTGGAAGCGTGGGCGCGCTACGAGCGTTCAGGCGGGGGCATGAAGCTAATCATCTGCGGTACAGGGCCGGAGGAAACATGGTGCCGCGAATATCTGACGCGGGAAAAACTGAAGCAGGTAGAACTGCGCGGCTTTGTGCCAAATTCGGCGGCACGGGCGCTGATGGGGCAGTCCAAGGCGCTGATTCTGCCGACACAGTGGTACGAAGGCTTCCCGATGACAATTGTGGAAGCCTTCAGCGCCGCCACGCCGGTGATTTGCTCGGATTTAGGCAACGCGGGTTCCCTGATTTCGGACGGCGTGACGGGCTTCAAGTTTCCGGCGGACTCGGCGGAGCAGCTGGCGCAGACGCTCAACCGGCTGCAGCACGCGGAATCCGTCAGCGAGGGCGCGCTGAAAACGTATCAGGAGAATTTCACGGCGGAAGCAAATTATCGTCAGCTGATGGCGATTTACAGCAAGGCGATGCAGAAAAGCGGCGAAAGGAACGAACCATCATGCGGCTGATTGTGGCAGATGTACGAAGCACCAGCACAGACGGCATTGCCGCTGGGCATTATTTCACCGTCGCGCAGAATTATCTTGACCTGTTCGGCGCGGAGATGGATGTGCGCATTGCGGGCGGGCCGGTGTACGGCGACCGCTTCGGGAACAAGCTGATTCGTCTGCCGCATGATTACATCGTGGGCAGTTCGGCGGTGCGCAACAAACGCGCCGTGTTCCAGAACGTGCGCGCGCTGCTTCGGGAAGCGCAGGATGACGTGATTGTCCTCCAGTGCAGCGCCGTCGCAACAGCGTATCTGGGGCTTGCACTGTTCAAGAAGAAAGAAACGCGGGTCTACACCATCCAGTACAGCACCGACGGCGTCAATTCGGTGCTGAAGCGGGGGCTGTATGCGCTGTGCAGGCGGAAAATCAGCGGCGTTATCTGCCCCAATGCAGCCATTGGCGCGGCGTATGGGCGGCCGATGTGCGTCGTATCCGATTACATCAGCACAGGAACGATGCAGCCGCCTGTGCCGTATGCGCAGCAGCGCTATGATTTCGGCATGGTCGGGCTGATTACGTCGGACAAGGGCGTCGTTGAGGCGGCAAAACAGCTGCGGAACACGCCGTATCGGGTGCTGATTGCGGGTCGGGTGCAGGAAGCGCCGCTGGAAACGGAGCTGCGGGCAGTCTGCGCGGGGGCGAAGAACATCGAGCTGCGGCTGGAATACCTGTCCGAAGCGGCGTATGACGAGGCGATTCGCCAATGCCGCTACTGCATCCTAAATTATTCGGAGAATTACTCCCTGCACAGCAGCGGCGTTGTATTCGATATTCTCTTCCGGGGCGTGCCGATTGTGGGCAGCCGCTGCGGGACGCTGCAAATGGTGGAAGCAAACGAATTGGGCAAAACGGTATCCCGCATGGCGGATTTTGCGCCGGAAAGGCTGCTGGATGAAGCCGTGCATGACCGCTATGTGCGCAACATTGCGCGCTACTGCCAATCGCAGGCGCAGGAGCGGGAAAAGCTGCGGGATTTTCTGACGCGGGGCGCAGCGGAATAACCATGCCGCACAGCGCAAAGTGAAAGGAGGGGCTGAAGCGTGAAGGTCATGTGGATGGGGAATATTATCCTCCCTGCCATTGCGGAAAAAGAATCGCTTCCCCCGGTGTATATCGTGGGCTGGCTGGTCGGGCTGTCGCGGCGGCTGACGCAGCTGCCGGATGCGGCGCTGACGTATGTGTTTGACGCGCCGAAAGCGCTGACGGGCGAAGTGGACGGCTACCGCTATTACGGGCTTGTCAACCCCACACGCCCTACGCAGCGGTGCGGCGAAGCCTATACCCGGCAGCTGGAGGAAATCCTGCGCAAAGAGCAGCCGGATGTCATTCACCTCTGGGGCACGGAAAATCAGCACACGCTGGCCATGGTTGATGCGGCGGAACACATGGGGATGCGCGAGCGGATTGTAATTTCCATTCAGGGGCTTCTGTCCATATACGCGGAGCATTATCGCGCTTATCTGCCGGAACACGTCTGCCACGGGCACACGCTGAAGGACTTGGTGAAGGGCAATATCGTCCGGCAGGAAGCAATCTACCGCCGCGTCGGGCAGTATGAACAGGAAGCCCTGCGCAGGGTGCAGCACGTTATCGGGCGCACCGACTGGGATGCTGCCTGCATGGCGGAGCTTGCCCCGCAGGCGGCCTATCATTTCAACAACGAAACGCTGCGGGACGAGTTCTACACCGGCGAATGGTCGCTGGACAGCTGCGAGCCGCACAGCATCTTCTGCAGTCAGGCGCATGTGCCGCTCAAGGGGCTGCATCTGCTATTGCAGGCGCTGGCGATTGTCCGCAAGCGCTATCCCAATGTCAAGCTCTATGTGGGGCGCAAGGACTATGGGCGCATTCCGCCGCTTGCGCGAAATGCCTATGAGCGGTACATCCATCGTCTGCTGCGCGAGAATGACCTCTACGGTCATGTTGTTTTTACCGGCAGCCTGAATGCACAGCAAATGAAGGAGCGGTATCTAAAAAGTCAGGTGTTTGTGCTGCCGTCGAGCATTGAAAACTCCCCCAATTCGCTGGGCGAGGCGATGCTGCTTGGCGTACCGTGCATTGCGTCGGATGTCGGCGGCGTGCGCTGCCTGATGACGCACGGCGTGGAAGGGCTGATTTATCCGGCAGACGACCCGCATTTGCTGGCGCATGATATCTGCGAGATGTTCGCGCATCCGGAAAAAGCGGCGCAGATGGCGCGCGCCGGACGAGAACACGCTGGAAAAACGCATGATGCGCAGAAGAATCTGGAGATACTGCATCAGATTTATACGGAGATTGCACGATGAAAATCCGAATCACAAAGAACCATGTGGATGCACTCTGTGTGCTGATTGGCGTGCTGGGCATGGGCTCGCTGTATTTTCAGGTGCTGCGGATGCCGCTGATGGCAGCCATGCTGATTGCGTCGATTCTGCTGCTGACGCGGGCGCATCATCCGAAAATCAGCGCCCAGAACATACGCCTGACGTTGCTTCTGACGGCGGCGCTGCTGCTGACGAGCTTCGTCAACCCGCAGAACGGCATCCACATCAACGATATTGTCATTTGGCTGTGCAACATCGGCTATGTGCTGGTTCTGCAAAGCTGCATCGGGTATCGGACGTATATGCGGCTGTATACCAAAATCATGCTGGCAGAGGCGGCCATCAGCCTGATTTCCTTCGTCATCGGCGATTTGCTGTCGCTGCCGCTGCCGCTGCTGCACTACGAAGTTTCCAGCGTCAACGGATTTTATCTGACGCCTTATTTTACCTTAGGCTGGCTGAACATCCCGGTTTTCCACCGCAATGCGGGTATGTTCAACGAGCCGGGCAGCCACCAGATTTTCCTGAACTTCGCGCTGCTGTTCCTGATGAGCGACGAAACGCGCATGGGCATGAGCAAGAAGAAATACTGCTGGGCAATTGCGCTACTGATCGTCACCATCCTCAGCACGCTGTCCACAACAGGCTTTATTTGTCTGGGCGTTGTGCTGCTGACGGTGGCATTCCGCAAAAAGGGCGGGAAAATGGCGCGCAGCATCAAGATGGCGGCGTTCATTGGGCTGATTTTGCTGTTTGTCATCGAGTCTGCCACGGGCGTGGTGGAAAACAAGATTGTCGGACGAAATTCCGGCGGTTCGTTCTACACGCGGTGGAACGACACCTTCAGCGGCTTTGAAATCGGGCTGGAATCCCCCATTGCGGGACAGGGCGTTTTCTCGGAGCGGAAGGCGGAAATCCTGCTGGAACACAGGGTGCAGAACATTTCCAACGGCTTTGCCGCCTTCGTCATGGATACAGGGTTGATTCTCCCGGCAGTTTGGCTGTGGCTGACGTACCGCGGTATCCGCACCAAATTTGCCAAGGCGCGGCTGCTGTATGTGCTGGGCGTTTTCCTGCTGTATTTCCTGTGCATCAACACGGAGGGCGTTTTCCTGAACATACTGTTTCTGGGACTGCTGGGCAAGTGGCAGCCGGACACGGAGGAAGCGCCTGATCAGCAGGCAAATGCGCGCAGCCAGAAGAAGCGCAGGTGGCGATGCACTGTGCCGCCGGAAAAACTGCGCCTGACGTTTAACCCGCAGCCGGAGGACGCGGCGCAGGAGCAGACAGGCGAAACAGGCGGAGAGGAATCATGAACACAGCATCAAGGAGCGAAAACACGGCACGCAACATCGGTGTAGGCGCAGTACGGCAGATGGTTACGCTGCTGTTGGCTTTTGCCGTGCGAACGGTGTTTGTGCGCCGGCTGGGCGCGGATTATACGGGTGTCAACGGGCTGTACAGCAACATTCTGGCCATGCTGTCACTGGCGGAACTGGGCGTGGGCAACGTGCTGGTGTACAGCCTGTACGCCCCGCTGCATCGGGGCGACACGGGCGAAATCCAGCACCTGCTGGGCTATTATCGTCGCATTTACCGCCTGATTGCGCTGGCGGTAGCGCTGCTGGGCGCGGCGGTAATCCCCTTCCTGCCGCTCATCATCAGCAGTGAGCTGCCGATGGCGCAGCTAATCGTCTACTATGTGCTGTACTTGGCGAACTCCGTGGCATCCTATCTGGTCATCTACAAAACGACGCTGATTCAGGCCGACCAGAAGGCATATTTGCAAAACATGGTTTCCGCCGCGGCGCTGGTGGTGCAGTATGCGGCGCAGATCGCGTGCCTGCTGATTTGGGGCAGCTATCTTGGCTATTTGCTGATTCAGATTGCCTGCACCCTCCTGCAGAACGCGGTACTGAGCCATTTAGCGGATAAGATGTACCCCTTCCTGCGGGAAAAGCAGAAATGTGCGCCGATGCACCGCAAGCAGGAGCTGAACGACAACATCCGCTCCATGTTTCTCTACAAGCTGGCGACAATACTCATCAACAACACGGACAACATCCTGATTTCCATCATGCTGGGCACAGTGTTCGTCGGTTACTACTCCAACTACGCGTCGCTGACGACGTATGTGACGACGTTCGTTTCCATCGTGATTACCGGCATTTCCGCCAGCTTGGGAAATCTGAATGCCGAGAAGAATTCGGAAAAGTCATACGCCATGTTCCGCAACCTGATTGTCCTCTTCGGGGCGATTACGGGCTTCTGCGTCGCCGCATACGGCGCGGTTGTGCAGGACTTCATCCCCATCTGGGTGGGCGAAGAATACCTGATGGACACAGGGACGGTAGCAGCGGTGCTGTTCACGTTCTACCTGAGCACCATCGTCGCGCCCGTGTGGATGTACCGCGAAACGCTGGGTCTTTTTCGGCAAATGAAGTATGTTATGTTTATGACGGCGCTGGTCAACATCCTGCTGTCCATCCTGCTGGGGCACTTCTTCGGCGTGGCGGGCATCATCGGCGCAACAGGGCTGGCGCGGCTCTGCACCATCTTCTGGTATGAGCCGAAAGTGCTGTTCCATCGCACCTTCGGGCGCAGCGCTGCCGCGTATTTCAAGGCGCAGGGAGGCTTGCTGCTGCTCAACGGCGCGGTGATGGCGCTGTCGCTGCTGCTGTGCGCGCGGATGGGGCATACGCTGATGTGGATTATCATCAAGGGCATCACCTGCGCGGCGGTGACGGCGCTCCTGTACACGCTGGCGCTGGGGCGGACGGCAGAATATCGCTGGATGCTTGAAAAAGGGCGGAGTTTCTTGCGCAAATGGAGGAAGAAGGCATGATCGATCAGGAAATGCAGCACTGCCGTAAAATTGTGCGTTTTGACCCTACCATTTCAACAGCGAATCAGGGAGATTTCATCATCCGCAACGCCTGCGAGCATGTGCTGCACGACTGCTTTCCTGTGCAGCTGTCCGTCGCCGTGCCGGTTCGGGACAGGCTGTCGAAAGTGTCGATGAAGCACGTCGGCAGTGCGGATTACGCATTTGTCTGCGGGACGAATCTGCTTTCCTCGGACATGCGCCGCCAAAGGATGTGGAATATCCGCCTGCGGGACGCGGTGATGATGCGCTGCGGCGATTTGCACAAGCGGGAGCTGCTGAATTTCCGCCTGATTCATGAAAAATTTCAGCGCACGCATGTCATTTTGCTGGGCGCGGGATGGTATCAATACCAGGACGAGCCGACAGGATACACGAAGCGGATTCTAAAAACGCTGCTGGATGGGCAGTACCTGCACGCGGTGCGCGACGAATACACGCGCCAGCGCCTGCTGAAGCTGGGCATCACGAACGTGCTGAATACGGCGTGTCCGACAATGTGGGGGCTGACAGACGACAAATGCGCGCAGATTCCGACGCACAAGGCGGAGCGCGTCGTGACAACGCTGACGGACTACCGCAGCAGCCCGGATCAGGATGAGCAGATGCTGACCATGCTGCAAAAGCACTATCGCGAGGTGTATGTGTGGCTGCAAGCAGTTGAGGACTACGCCTGCCTGCGCCAAATGGATGCGCGTGTGACGCAGAATTTGCACCTGATTCAGCCGAATCTGCGAGATTACACAGCGCTTTTGGCATCAGGCGGGATTGACTACGTTGGCACGCGGCTGCACGGCGGCATCCACGCAATGAATATGGGCTGCCGAAGCCTGATTCTGGCGGTAGACAACCGCGCAAGCGAAATCGCGAAGGACACGAATCTGCCCGTCCTGCCCCGCGGCGGGAATTTGGATGTGCTGGAGGAGCGAATCTGTTCCGCATGGGAGACGCAAATTGATTTGCCGACCACGGCAATTCGGCAATGGAAAAATCAGTTCCGCGAGACAGATGCAGAGAAAGTGCCTTGATTTTCGTATAAAATGCGGCTTTCTGCGCGGTAAGTATTGACAGCCGACTTGTAATTTGTTACAATATAGCTGGAATTGGGAAAGAGATTGCTATATCCACCGGGAGCACTGCGGCTCGCCGCGAAAAGAAAGATGGAAAGCAGCAATCGCTTGCCATTGGCACAACCATACGTCGTGCCGGAAGATTGCACGGAACAAGGAGTGAGGACGATGAAGGACAAAAAGTGGATGCGAAAGGCATTGTCTTTCCTGCTGGCTGTATTCATGGTGACGGGCAGTATGGGAACAGTGCTGACGGCGGCTGCAGAAGAGCCGGAAACTCCGCCGACGGAAACGGTTGAGGTCGTGCCGACGGAAGCACCGGAAGCAACGGATGTTCCCGAAGCAACGGAAATCCCCGAAGCGACGGATGTTCCTGAAGCAACGGAAGCACCCGAAATCGTGGACGAAGCAGCCGTAGATTACAGCCGCTCCGTGCTGGATAACGAGTTCTTTGACTCCGGCTTTGCCGCGACGTTCAGCAGCGCACAGCTGTACCTGAATCCGACGGGCGATGAGCTGGTTGGCCGGGTAACCGGCGTGGTGTATGTGACGCATCGTCCGCAGAAGGGTCAGCTGAATGAACGGATTTCCGTCTGCGTGTATGACCAGACGGCTGGCGTTGCATATGGCTATCTGGCGGCGGATGCAGTGCATCCTGTGCCGGAAGAGGGCATTGAGAATCAGCGTCACACCGGTGTTTTCGCGAGCGGCGTGGAAATGCCCTGTGCCCTGCTGGTGCTTGCGGCTGCGACGGAAGAACCCGTGCCGACCCCTGCACCCACGCCCGTGCCGACGGAAGAACCTGTAGTTGAGCCGACGGAAGAGCCCGTTGTCGTGCCGACCGAAGAGCCCGTTGTCGTGCCGACCGAAGAACCTGTTGTCGTGCCGACCGAGGAACCCGTTGTCGTGCCGACCGAGGAACCCGTTGTTGAGCCGACCGAAGAGCCCGCTGTCGTGCCGACCGAAGAGCCCGCTGTCGTGCCGACCGAGGAACCCGTTGTCGTGCCGACCGAGGAACCCGCGTCGACCCCCGCGCCTACGGACGTGCCGGATGACCTCGAAAACATCGACCGCGCGGATGTGATTATTCCGGGCAAACCGACGTTCGAAATGGACAAGGCGACGGCGGAGCTGGGCGAGAATATCACCTTCACCATCCACACGAAGAATGCCACCAAGATTTTGATGTACATTGACGGCAGCGTCAACCGCTACATCTACGACGTGCCCACCGACACGTCGACGCTTACCATGTCCTTCTCCTCGATGGGGAGCAACGGGGGCAAGCGCACCATCGCGTTCCAAGCCTACAACGGCAATACACCCGGCGAAAAGTCCGCTGAACAAACGATTACGCTGACAAAGCCGTCTGTCAAGCCGCAGGTAACGGTAAAGAATATCGACAAGACGACCGTGGGTCTGGGCGAGAACATCACCTTCACCCTGAGCGTCAAGAACGCCACGAAGGTGCTGATGTACATCGACGGCAGCGTCAACCGTCGCTTCGAGGACATCACCCCCGATATGACGGAATACACCTTCACCATGTCCTTCTCGTCGCTGGGAAGCAATGGTGGCAAGCGCGCCATTGCGTTCCAAGCCTATAACGGCACGACGGCGGGCGAAAAGACCTCCGAACGTGTTGTGACTGTCGCAAACGAAAGCCCGAACAAACCGACCGTGACCAGCTGGAGTTTGAACAAATCCACGGTTGATTTAAACGAAACCATCACCTTCACCATCAACACCAAGAACGCGACGAAGATGCGTGTCTACATTGATGGCAAGCTGAACCGCTACATCTACGACGTGAAGGACGGCGCAACGACGTTCCAGATGTCCTTCTCGACGCTCGGTTCAAACGGCGGCGTGCGCACGGTGGCATTCCAGCCCTACAATGGCAACACGCCCGGCGCTATGTCCGACACCAAGACGATTACCATCAGCGTGGCGAACAAGCCGCGGGTTGAGCTGCTGAAAATCAGCAATCCGAACGCGACGCTGGGCGAAAATATCACCTTCACCCTGCGCATCAAGAACGCCACGAAGGTGCTGATGTACATCGACGGCAGTGTCAACCGCCGCTTCGAGAACATCACTCCTGACATGACGGAATACACCTTCACCATGGCGTTCTCTTCGCTGGGGAACAACGGGGGCAAGCGTACCATTGCGTTCCAAGCCTACAACGGCGCAGTCGGCGGCGACAAGACCACCGCAACCACCATTTCCCTGACGAGCGGTTCGTCTGCTGCCCCCGTGATTGCGAATGTCAAGATTGACAAGACGACCGCGGTGCTGGGCGAGCAGATTAAATTCACTGTTTATCTGGACAACGCGACGAAGCTGCTGATGTATGTCGACGGGCAGGTGAACCGCCGCTTTGAGGACGTAACGACCAGCATGTCGAAGTACGAGTTCACGATGTCGTTCTCGTCGCTGGGGAATAATGGCGGCGTCCGTACGATTCAGTTCCAGCCTTACAACGGCACGACCGCGGGCGAAAAGTTTAAGGCGTACACGATTACACTGACGACGACCGTGGTCAACAAGCCGGAAGTCGTCAACTTCACCATGAATCCCAGCCGCGTGAAGCTGAATGTGCCGGTGACGTTCACGGTCAACACCAAGAACGCGACGAAAGTCGTCCTGTATGTGGACGGCAAGGCAAATACCAGCTACCCGACGACTGGCGATGTGACGGTTATCGAGCGCGCCTTCGCTTCGCTGGGCAGCGGCAACGGTGTCCGCACGATTCAGTTCAAGCCCTACTACGGAACGACCGCTGGCGAACTTTCCCCGGCACAGTCCCTGACGCTGTATGTGACCGACGATCCGCTGACAGTGACCGTTCCTGCCGCGAAGCAGGGCGAGGACCTGACGGTGACGTGGACGGCTGCTGGCGGCGCAACGAAGTATCAGCTGCTGCTGACCACGCCCGACGGCACGGCTGCGCTGCTGGGCGAAACGGCGGCGCTGAACTACACGGTGCCGGGTCTGAAGCTGCTGCAGCCGGGCGACTACACCATCACGATTAAGGCGCTGTCCGGCAATACGGAGCTCGAATCTGTCAACAAGGCATTCACCGTGACAGGCGACTTCGTGTTCGCGGTTCGTGACGACTCGACGGGCATTGTGGTCGTCAAGTACAACGGCACGGCATCGACGCTGACCGTTCCGAACACGGTGGCGGGTCTGCCGGTGGTGGAAATCGGCGCGCAGGCGTTTGAGGGCAACACGAAGCTCAAGAGCGTAACCCTGCCCGCGACGATTGAAATCATTGGCCGCCGTGCGTTCGCGGAATGCAAGAACCTGCTGGAAGTCAAGTAAAAATTCATAGGAATTACGAAAGCCGGGGATTGCTGGCAAGGCAGTCCCCGGCTGTTTTGTGCTTCATACGATTTTTTCAATTTTCCTGCGTTATCTGCTTGCCCTTTTTCCCTTCTCCATTTTCCACAATTCTTCCACCGAAAACTCCGCATGGCAGTTCGGGCAGGCAAAATACGGATTGCGGAAGTCAACTGTGCCAATCATCCTGCCGTCTTCCGTGGAAAAATCGTAGTTCTTCGCTTCTTCGGAACGGGAGTTCACCAAATGATACGCCGTTTCCACTGTGAGTGCTGCCTTGCAGTGCGGGCAGAAATGCTTCTTCATGAACACAAAGATAGGATGCGTGACGGTGTACTTGATATTTTTCATCAGGGCAGCCTCCTTCCTCCTTGATTGTAGCAAAAGCAGCAGATTTTCGCAAGCCTCTCTATTCCCCCTGAAATAATAACGCAAAATCCCCCGGAAGCCCATACTTCCGGGGGACAAACTATCTTATTCCGCCTTTGCGCTCTCTCTTGTATAATTCAGCAGTCCGCCATAGAGGATGCAGCCCTGCTGGCGCGCGGTCAGCGGCATCAGCACAATGTAATCCTCGTCCTTTGTGTCGTTGTGCAGCACGAACGTGTCGCTGCCGCTTTCCACCGTCTCGCGGACGTGCGGCAGACTCAGCGTGTCGCCCTGCGCGATGCGGTCGTAATCCGCCTCATTCTGGAACGTCAGCGGCAGAATGCCATTGTTGATGAGGTTCGCCTGATGAATACGGGCGAACGACTTCGCGACGACAGCGCGGATACCCAGATACAGCGGGACAAGCGCGGCGTGTTCGCGGCTCGACCCTTGCCCGTAGTTCATGCCCGCAACGAGGATGCCGCCGCCTTCCTTCTTCGCGCGCGCCGGGAACGTCGCGTCCACGGGCGTCAGGCAGAAGTCCGACAAGTACGGCACGTTCGAGCGGAACGGCAGGAGCTTCGCGTCCGACGGCGCAATGTGGTCGGTGGTGATGTTGTCCTCCATCTTCAGCAGCACCTTGCCGGAAATGGCATCCGCCAGCGGCTTGCCCAGCGGGAAGGGCTGAATGTTCGGGCCGCGGACGACCTCCACCGTGTCCTCTTCGCCCGGCGCGACCGGAGGGATGACCAGATTGTCGTTGACGGTGTACGTCTCCGGCATCGGGATATCAAGGTCAATGTCAAGGCAGCGCGGATCCGTCAGCACGCCAGTCAGCGCCGTGACAGCCGCCGTCTCGCAGGAGACCAAGTAAATGCCGGCGGATTTGGTGCCGCTGCGGCCGTAGAAATTGCGGTTGTTCGTGCGAACGGAGACGGCGTTCGTGCGCGGCGACTGTCCCATGCCGATGCATGGCCCGCAGGCGGATTCCAGAATGCGCGCGCCCGCCGCAATCATGTCTGCCAAAGCGCCGTTGCGCGCCAGCATCGTCAGCACCTGCTTCGATCCGGGGCCGATGACAAGGCTCACGTCCGGGTGCACAGTCTTGCCCTTCAAAATGCGGGCAACGCGCATCATGTCGGTATAGGAAGAGTTCGTGCAGGAACCGATAAACACCTGATCGACCTTAATCGGGCCGCACTGCTTGACGGTTTCCACGATGTCAGGCATATGGGGCTTCGCGACGAGCGGCTCAAGCGCGGTCAAATCAATGTCGAGGATTTCGTCATACGCCGCATCCGGGTCTGCGGACAGCGGCACGAAGTCCTGCTCGCGCTGCTGCGCTTTGAGGAACGCATGGGTCACTTCATCCGACGGGAAGATGGAGGTCGTCGCGCCGAGTTCCGCGCCCATGTTCGTAATCGTCGCGCGCTCCGGGACACTCAACGTTTTCACGCCGTCGCCGATGTACTCCATCACCTTGCCGACGCCGCCCTTGACGGTCAGCCGGCGCAGGACTTCCAGAATAATGTCCTTCGCCGCAACACCGTAGGACAGCTTGCCATGCAGGCGCACGCCGACGACACGCGGGCACGCCAGATAATACGCGCCGCCGCCCATCGCGACCGCAACGTCCAGTCCGCCCGCGCCGATGGCAAGCATCCCAATGCCGCCGCCCGTGGGCGTATGGCTGTCCGAGCCGAGCAGCGTGTAGCCCGGCACGCCGAAGCGCTCCAGCTGCACCTGATGGCAGATGCCGTTGCCGGGCTTAGAGCAGTAAATGCCATGCTTTTTCGTCACCGTTTGGATGTAATAGTGGTCATCCGCATTTTCAAAGCCAGTTTGCAGCGTGTTATGGTCAATGTACGCCACGGACTTCTTTGTCTTGACGCGCTTAACGCCCATCGCCTCGAACTGCAGGTACGCCATCGTACCGGTGGAATCCTGCGTCAGCGTCTGGTCAATGCGGATGGAGATTTCCGAGCCGGGAATCAGTTCACCGCTGAGCAGGTGCGCGGACAGGATTTTCTGGGTCAGATTCATCGCCATGAGGAAAGGACTCCTTTCATAATATGCACAATGCCCAAACGGGCAGAAACAGCCGAATGAACAGCTTCATGATACAGGATTCGGCGCGGTGCGTCAATGCTTTCGGGCGGAAAGAACACAAAAAGCGCAGGCTATGAAAAACTCGCCGGATGTTTTAGACATACAGCCTCTTGACAACAAAGCTCCTATATGGTATTATTTGAAGTAAACTACTATATAGGAGCATTTGCATGAAAATGAACGGCGGATTTCTTGTTACCAAAATAAAACAGCTTGGAGACCGAATCTTTGAGAAGATTCTCAGCGAAAAGAATATTGATGCGTTCAATGGAGCCCAGGGGC